>ERZ808029.832-NODE-832-length-13701-cov-3.761304_pt1 | contig 13701 bp, 9 predicted proteins | sample MGYA00380185_ERZ808029 | MGnify/ENA primary metagenome ERZ808029 (study PRJEB31490, sample SAMN06133404) | mouse gut metagenome | isolation source: M2_3 | host: mice | place: China: Chengdu | collected 2015-05 ... | reverse complement strand
GTGGAAGGGGGAAGCACCATCACTCAGCAGCTGGCTAAGAATCTGTACTTTACTCATGAAAAGGAGCTGCCTCGAAAGGTGGCAGAGGTGTTGGTGGCAAGAGAATTGGAGCGGACCTATACTAAGAATGAGATTTTGGAGCTGTATGTGAACAGCATTTATTTTGGAGATGGTTATTACACTGCAGGAGATGCAAGCCGGGGATATTTTGGAAAAGAGCCGGAAGAGATGAATGAGTATGAGTGTACGCTTTTAGCCGGGATTCCCAATGCACCTGGGCGGTATGCGCCGACAAAGAATCAGGAGCTGGCGGAAAAGCGGCAGATGCAGGTTCTTCGGCGGATGGAAGCCTGTGGATATTTTTCACAGGAGGAGGCAGAAACTGTGGCTTCTCAGATGGTGGCCTTTCAATAAGACAAAGGATTTGTGGATTTACAAAGAAGCAGGGCAAGGAATCGGAATGGTTTTTAAATCAAAAGTCTGCCTGAATATTGTTCGGCATACTGATGTCTGACAGTTCCAAGAACAGCAGGAAAGAGTGACACAAAAAGAAATTTTGAAAGAACTAACGGTTGCTGTAATCTTCATTCTTTGTTATAATCAAAGTACTTGGCAAGTTTTTACTGTGCTTAGTTGAAAAGAAAAGGAGATTAAAGGTATGAAGATTTATTGCGAGAAAGATTATGAGGCTATGAGTCGCAGAGTAGCAGGAATTATTGCGGCACAGGTGATTTTAAAGCCGGATTGTGTGTTGGGGCTGGCTACCGGGTCTTCGCCGGAGGGGGCTTACAAGGAGCTGGTTCGGCGGTATCAGGCCGGAGAGCTGGATTTTTCCAAAGTTACATCCGTGAATTTGGACGAGTACAAAGGGCTTGCCGGGGATAATGATCAAAGTTACCGTTATTTTATGAACAAACATCTGTTTGATCATGTGAACATTGACAAGAGCCGCACTTTTGTGCCGGATGGAACCGAGGAGGATGAGGAGAAGTCCTGTAAGGCTTACAATGAGATTCTGCGCCAGGAAGGTCCAGTGGATCTGCAGCTTTTGGGAATGGGATTTAACGGCCACATCGGTTTCAATGAGCCGGATTCCTTCTTTGAGAAGGAGACCCATTGTGTGGCTTTGACCGAAAGCACCATTGAAGCCAACAAGCGTTTCTTTGAGAAGGAAGAGGATGTACCCAGAAAGGCATATACCATGGGCATTGGCAATATTATGCAGGCAAAGAGCATTCTGGTGATTGTGTCAGGAGCGGGAAAAGCTGATATTGTAGCCAAAGCATTTCAAGGTCCAGTGACGCCCCAGGTTCCTGCTTCCATTTTGCAGTTCCATAAAGATGTGACTCTGGTGGGAGATCAGGCGGCTCTCGGAAAGCTGCTTGGATAAAAAGGCAGATGTTCTTGTTAAGCCAAAAGCTTGAAAGCGGATCTGGATGAGAGAAAAAAACTCTTGACATTTAGGACGGAAATGGATAGAATATAAGACAGCTTTTACAGCAGAAGACAAAGGCAAAGAACATGTTAAGTAGTGGATTATTTTCCGTCAGAGAGAAGGGGTCACCGGCTGAAAGCCCTTTTCGGTTCAGATAATTTTAGGATTCCGTTCCATTTTGGAGGCGGTTCCATACGAAATTCCCATGGGAGCTGCGTAGCTGAAAAAGTCTGTCTGGCAGCGCCGGCTTACGGTTTAAAGCAGACAGAGACAAGCTGCGACGTTTCATGCACGTTACGCATAAAAAGTGTCTGCACAGAGAAGAACCAGGTGTGCGGAAATCAGGGTGGTACCGCGGCTTAACAGCCGTCCCTTTGTGATCGAAAAGGATGACAAAGGGACGGTTTTTTTGTGTTTGGTTGTACTTATGATATAACGGTGGACTGTTGTTGAAAAAAGAATTGGCACAACGGTGAGTATTGCAGGTGTGCAGATGGCACGAATCGCGAGTGCGATTTACTCAAGAATGAATGCAATGAAATACAAGGTTGTGCTAAGTGGAAGAAAGGAAAGAAGCCATGAGAGAGAAGCTGGAAAAAATCAAGGAGGAGGCGTTAAAGCAAATTGATGCCTCTGATGCTCTGGAGAAGCTGAATGACATCCGAGTGGCCTATTTGGGGAAAAAGGGACAGCTGACCAGTGTGCTGAAAAGCATGAAGGATGTGACACCGGAGGAGCGGCCCAAAGTAGGGCAGATGGTTAATGATGTGCGGGCTTTGATTGAGTCAAAATTAGAGGAGACAAAGGCAGCTCTGGCCAGGAAAGCCCGTGAGGAGCAGCTGAAAAAGGAAGTGATTGATGTGACGCTTCCTGGAAAAAAGGCGGAAATTGGTCACAGCCATCCCAATATGGTGGCCTTAAAGGAAGTGGAGCGCATTTTTGTAGGAATGGGATATGAGGTGGTGGAGGGTCCGGAGGTGGAGTATCAGGATTACAATTTTACCAAGCTGAACATTCCGCCGGATCATCCGGCAAGAGATGAACAGGATACCTTTTTCATCAACCCGGAAATTTGCCTTCGTTCCCAAACCTCCCCGGTCCAGGCCCGGACCATGGAAAAGGGAAAGCTGCCCATTCGGATGATTGCCCCTGGGCGGGTATTCCGTTCCGATGAGGTGGATGCCACCCATTCTCCTTCTTTCCATCAGGTGGAGGGGCTGGTGATTGACAAACACATTACGTTTGCCGATTTAAAGGGAACTCTTGCAGAGTTTGCAAAGGAGCTGTTTGGGGAGGATACAAAAGTGAAATTCCGGCCTCATCACTTCCCATTTACAGAGCCAAGCGCTGAGGTGGATGTAAGCTGTTTTAAATGCGGCGGTAAAGGGTGCCGGTTCTGCAAGGGTTCTGGATGGATTGAGATTTTGGGATGCGGCATGGTGCATCCTCATGTGTTGGAGATGTGTGGGATTGACCCTGAAGAGTATACTGGTTTTGCCTTTGGAATGGGATTGGAGCGGATTGCTCTTTTAAAATATGAGATTGACGATATGCGTCTGCTTTATGAAAATGATATCCGGTTTTTGCGGCAGTTCTAATTCATATGGCCGATTGTAAAAGAATAAGGAGAGAGTGACATGAATACAGCATTGTCGTGGATAAAAGCGTATGTGCCGGATTTGGAGGTTACAGCCCAGGAATATATGGATGCAATGACCTTGTCCGGGAGTAAGGTGGAAGGGTATCAGTGCCTAGATAAGAATTTGGAAAAAATTGTGGTTGGTCAGATTACAAAGATTGAGCGTCATCCAGATGCAGATAAGTTAATTGTCTGTCAGGTGGATGTGGGCAGCGAGTCCATTCAGATTGTTACCGGCGCTCCCAATGTGAAAGAGCAAGATAAGGTTCCGGTGGTACTGGACGGGGGCCGGGTGGCGGGAGGCCATGACGGAGGGCCTTTGCCGGAAGAGGGAATCCAAATTAAGAAAGGAAAGCTTCGGGGGGTGGAATCTTGTGGAATGATGTGCTCCATTGAGGAGCTGGGTTCTTCCAGAGACATGTATCCTGCGGCTCCGGAGTCGGGGATTTATATTCTGCCTTCGGATACGCCTGTGGGAGCTGATGCCATTGAAGTTCTTGGCCTGCATGATGTGGTGTTTGAGTATGAGATTACTTCCAACCGGGTGGACTGTTATAGTGTGATTGGATTGGCAAGGGAGGCGGCAGCCACTTTTCGGAAAACATTTCATCTGCCGGTAGTACCCAAAGTGGGAAATCAGGAAGATATTCGGGATTATTTGTCGGTTCAGGTGGAAGATACAAAACTTTGCCCTCGGTACTGCGCCCGGATGGTAAAAAATATTAAACTGGCTCCGTCGCCAGAGTGGATGCAGCGGAGGCTGGCAGCCAGCGGGATACGTCCCATTAACAATCTTGTGGATATTACCAACTATGTGATGGAAGAATACGGACAGCCTATGCATGCCTATGATTATGATTTGATTGGCGGTCATAAGATTGTGGTAAAGTGTGCTAAGGATGGAGATGAGTTCCAGACATTGGACGGACAGATTCGGAAGCTTGATCATACGGTTCTGATGATTAACGACGGGGAAAAGGAAGTGGGCATTGCTGGAATCATGGGAGGAGAAAATTCCAAGATTACAGATGACGTAAAGACCATGGTGTTTGAGGCTGCCTGCTTTGACGGCACCAATATCCGGCTGTCTTCCAAAAAAGTGGGACTTCGGACGGATGCTTCCGGAAAATTTGAGAAAGGGCTGGACCCGAACAATGCAGAGGCTGCCATTAACCGGGCCTGTCAGCTGGTGGAAGAGCTGGGGGCAGGAGAAGTGGTTGGTGGAATCCTTGACATTTATCCAGAGAAGCGGGGGCCGGTTCGGGTGAAATTTGACGGAGATAAGATCAATCGTCTTCTTGGCACAGACATTCTTCCAGATCAGATGAAGGAGTATTTCCAGATGCTGGATTTGGAATTTGACGAAGAGACTCAGGAAGTGATTGTGCCTACCTTCCGGCAGGATTTAAAAGGTCTGGCAGACCTGGCAGAAGAGGTGGCAAGATTTTTTGGCTATGACAACATTCCCACCACATTGCCTTCCGGGGAAGCCACCACAGGGAAGCTGTCTTACAAGCTGCAGATTGAGGAGATTGCCAGGGAGGTGGCAGAGTTTTCTGGTTTCAGCCAGAGCATGACCTATTCTTTTGAAAGTCCCAAAGTGTTTGATCGGCTGATGGTTCCAAAGGAGGATAAGTTGCGGCAGGTTGTGACCATTCAAAATCCCCTGGGAGAGGATTTCAGCATTATGAGAACTACGCCTCTTAACGGACTGCTGACGTCTCTGTCTACCAATTATAATAGAAGAAACAAAGATGTTAAGCTTTACGAGCTGGCCAATGTGTATCTGCCAAAGGAACTGCCTTTAAAGGATTTGCCGGATGAGCGGATGCAGTTTACCCTTGGAATGTACGGGGAAGGGGACTTTTTCACCATGAAGGGAGTGGTGGAGGAACTGTTTGACAAGCTGGGAATGGGAAAGAAGATTCATTACGTTCCCAAGTGTAATCATCCCTATTTGCATCCTGGAAGAAAAGCGGAGATTGTGTACGAGGGTGTTGTTGTAGGATATGTGGGAGAAATTCACCCAGAGGTGGCAGACCGTTATAAGATTGGAGAGCGGGTTTATGTGGCTGTGCTGGATATGCCGACGGTGATTCCTTTTGCTGATTTTGACCGGAAGTATCAGGGAATTGCAAAATATCCGGCAGTGACCAGAGATTTGAGCATGGTGGTGCCAAAAGAAGTTTTGGTGGGACAAATCGAGGATGTTTTAGCACAGAGAGGCGGAAAGCTCCTGGAGAGTTATAAGTTATTTGACCTTTATGAAGGTTCTCAGATTTTGGCAGGATTTAAGTCTGTGGCTTATTCCATCACTTTCCGGGCCAAGGATCACACCCTGACAGAGGATGAGGTTGGGGGAGTGATGAAGAAGATTTTAAATGGACTGAATGGATTGGGCATTGAGCTTCGAGCTTAGGGTTTAGAGTTTAGGGTTGAAAGGGCAATCTATTTTTGCGAGCTATTTATGAACCCCATTTTACAGCTTTTTACGGAATGGAAAATTAAGTTTCAATGAAGAAAAATGAGTGGATAAAAATGGGAAGAGATTTTAAAAATCATAATGGATGAAATAATGAGCAGAAGTTATAAAAGAGTTCCATGCCGCAAGGATTATAGTTGTGGAATGAAAAGACATGCCAATCGATATTTGCGCAGAAATTGTTTAGATGTTCCGTCTGGAGGGGCATATAAAAAATTTTTTTGTTCCTATGATATTTGCGATTATAGAATTTTAGAGTCATTTCATTCTTATAGAAAAAAATGGATGAATCATAATCAAAATAGTAAGTATTCTGATCAAGAGTTGTATAGAAGATGGTATAAAGGTTATAAAATGAAATAGGATAAAATTTTTTATAACATAAATAGGAACCGTAAAATAGAATAACAAACGGTGTTGCGCGTCTGCCGGAAAGCAATTTTCAGACACGTCCAAAGGGGTATGAATGAATAGAAAATAGAAGAAACAGCCATCCTTATTTCATGTATAAGTAAATGATGAAATGAGGAGGCTGTTTTTATGTGTGGAGATTTTGATATTGCAGGAGTCTGTGCCAGAGAAATTTTGGATTCCAGAGGAAATCCTACTTTGGAGGTGGAGGTTCGGCTGGAGGGTGGTGCCGTAGGGCGTGCCGCAGTGCCTTCCGGGGCTTCTACGGGAAAGCATGAGGCGGTGGAGATGCGGGATGGCAACTCCCGGTATCATGGAAAAGGGGTTTTAAAGGCAGTGGAGGCAGTGAACACGGTTCTGGCAGAGGTGCTGATGTTTGAGGACGCATTTTATCAGGACCGGATTGATCGGCTGCTTTTGGAGGCGGACGGTACGGAAAATAAGTCCAGGCTTGGGGCCAATGCAGTGCTTGGGGTATCCCTTGCCGTGGCCAGAGCTTGTGCGGCTCAGCAGGGAATCCCTCTTTACCGGTATTTGGGGGGAGTAAATGGGAGAACGCTTCCCGTTCCCATGATGAATGTGTTAAATGGCGGTGTCCATGCAGACAACACTGTAGATCTGCAGGAATTTATGATTATGCCAGTGGGGGCCAAATCTTTTTCCCAGGGACTGATGATGTGCGCCGAGGTGTATCAGACCCTGAAAAACCTTTTGAAAGAAGGCGGATACAGCACGGCAGTAGGAGACGAGGGAGGTTTTGCTCCAAACCTTAAAGATTCCTGTGAGGTGCTTTCCTTTCTGGTGGAAGCAGTCAAAAAGAGCGGGTATGAGCCAGGGTTGGATTTTAAGATTGCCATTGATGCAGCTGCCAGCGAATTGTACGATGAGTCCAGCGGCCGGTATGTATTTCCGGGAGAAAGCAAGATGACTGGCAGACGGGTGGAGCGGAGCGCCCAGGAGATGGTGGAGTATTTTCAAAAACTGGTTGACCAGTATCCGATCTGTTCCATTGAGGACGGACTTCAGGAGGAGGACTGGGAGGGATGGAAACTTTTGACAAAAACATTGGGAGACCGGATTCAGCTGGTGGGGGACGACTTGTTTGTGACTAACACCAAACGGCTGAAAAAGGGAATTGAGGAGGGAGCTGCCAATTCGATTCTGGTGAAGGTGAATCAGATTGGAACTTTAACCGAGAGCTTAAAAGCCATTCAGATGGCAAAGGACGCGGGATATACGGCGGTGATTTCCCACCGGTCCGGCGAGACAGAGGACACCTTTATTGCCGATCTGGCAGTGGCAGTGAACAGCGGGCAGATAAAGACCGGAGCGCCTTGCCGTTCCGAGCGGGTGGCCAAGTATAATCAGCTTCTTAGGATTGAAGAAGAGATGGAAGAGTAATCGCGCTTACACCTCCGTCGGATTAAGCAAAAAATACTTGTCATTTCCACCAATTTATGCTAAACTAACAGGTGTTTGACGATTAGGAGGTGCATGATTATGCTCAAGGCGATTGTTTCCGTGATTTTTGTGCTGATTTGTTTGGCATTGATTGTGATTATTTTGCTTCAGGAGGGGAAGTCTGCAGGTCTTGGCTCCATCAGCGGTATGGCTGATTCCTATTGGGGAAAGAATAAGGGACGGTCCATGGAAGGAACTCTGGAAAAGTTTACCAAAGCAGCGGCGATTCTGTTTATGGTGCTGGCGGTTGTCCTGAATATACTGTAAGATTAGGCACTCTTGGGAAAAGAGTGCCTTTTTCTTTTACTTGGTACTTGAAGAGGAATGCAATGGAGCGTGGGCTGCAAAAACAGAGGTGATAAGACGTGGCAGGTGCGTCAGGAAAGAGGAAAATATGGGAGATTTGATGGGAGAGAGAAAAGAACATTTGCTGTCTGTGATGAAGGACCCGGCATATGTGCCTATGAAACAGAAAGAGCTGGCCATGCTGTTAAATGTGCCAAAGGGGCTGCGGGAAGAACTGAACCAGGTTTTGGACGCCCTGGTGGCAGAGGGCAGCGTTGTAATGTCAAAGCGGGGGAAATACAGCATTCCACAAGCTACGGTCACAGTGGGAATTTTTTCAGGCAATGATAAGGGATTTGGTTTTGTAGCTGTGGAGGGGCGGGATGGAGATGTGTTCATTCCGGCAGGCAGGACCGGGGGAGCTATGCATGGAGACCGGGTGCAGATTGCGATTGAACTAAACGGACAGGGGAAAAAGGCAGAGGGTACTGTGGTGAAAGTCCTTTTCCGGGCCAACAAAACCGTGGTGGGATATTATCAGAAAAGCAGAAATTATGGTTTTGTGGTGCCGGATAACCGAAAGCTGGGGCAGGATATTTTTGTTTCTTTGGGAAAAGACATGGGAGCTGTGACGGGACATAAAGTGGTGGTTCGTATTACCAATTACGGTAATGGAGAGAAAAGTCCAGAAGGAGAGATTGAGGAGATTTTAGGCCACGTAAATGACCCAGGGGTGGATATTTTATCTCTGGTGCGGGCGTATGATCTGCCGGAGGAATTTCCGGAGGAGGTTATGGAACAGGCAGCTCATACAAGAGATGAGGTGTTAGAGGAAGAGCTTGCAGGACGAAAAGATTTGAGAAAATGGCAGACAGTCACCATTGACGGGGAGGATGCCAAAGATTTGGATGATGCCATCACCATCAGTCGGGAGGATTTTGGATACCGACTGGGAGTTCATATAGCGGATGTGACTCATTATGTGAAGGAGGGGAGTCCTCTGGATAGGGAGGCTCTTAAAAGGGGAACCAGCGTATATCTGGTGGATCGGGTGATTCCGATGCTTCCCCATAAGCTGTCCAACGGCATTTGTTCTTTAAATGCAGGGACAGACCGTCTGGCCATGAGCTGTATTATGGACATTGATTTTCAGGGGAAGATGCTGGGCCATGAGATCACAGAGTCTGTGATTCATGTGGACCGGCGGATGACTTACACAGCAGTCAATGGGATTGTGGTGGACCGGGATCTGGCATTGATGGAGGAATATAAAGATTTTGTAGAAATGTTTGATCAGATGAAAGAGCTGGCAGATATTCTCCGGGAGAAAAGAACTGCCAGAGGTTCCATTGATTTTGACCTGCCAGAGACAAAGGTGTTGCTAGATAAGGATGGAAAGGTGCTGGAGGTAAAGCCCTATGACCGGAATGCTGCCACAAAGATCATTGAAGATTTTATGCTGATGGCAAATGAGACTGTGGCAGAGGATTATTTTTGGCAGGAGCTGCCTTTCTTATACCGGACCCATGACAATCCAGACCCAGAGAAGATGAAGCGGCTTGGGGTGTTTATCAACAATTTTGGCTATGCCATTCATTTTCAGAACGGGGAGATTCATCCGGGAGAGTTGCAGAAGCTTCTCACAAAGATTGAGGGAAGCGAGGAGGAAGCGTTAATCAGCCGTCTTACTTTGCGGTCCATGAAGCAGGCCAAGTATATGCCGGTGTGTACCGGACATTTTGGGCTGGCCGCCCGGTATTACACCCACTTTACATCTCCCATCCGCAGATATCCGGATTTGCAGATTCACCGGATTATCAAAGAGAATCTCCATGGCGGGTTGAGTGAGGAGCGGATGGCCCACTATTATAAACTTCTCACTGGGGTTGCAATTCAAAGCTCTGCCATGGAGCGGCGTGCAGATGAGGCAGAGCGGGAAACCATAAAGCTGAAAAAGTGTGAGTATATGGAAAAACGGATCGGACAGGTGTTTGACGGCGTGATTTCCGGAGTGGTCAACCGGGGATTTTATGTGGAACTTCCCAATACCATTGAAGGAATGGTTTCTGTCAATGACCTGGGAAGGGAGTATTTTGTGTTTGATGAGGAACAGATGGAGCTTCGGGGCGAAATCAGTGGAAATGTGTACCGGCTGGGTCAGAAGGTCCGAGTGACAGTGGCAGGTACAGACCGATTGAATCGGACCATTGATTTTGTGCCGTCTGATGAGAAAACGGGGGTATAAAAAACATTGAAAGACAGTATAAAACTGGTGGCCAACAATAAAAAGGCATACCATGACTATTTTATTGATGAGAAGTTTGAGTGCGGCATAGAGCTTTTTGGGACTGAGGTAAAGTCCATTCGGTCAGGGAAATGCAGTATTAAAGAGGCGTTTGTAAAGATTGAAAAGGGGGAGGTGTATGTGTTTGGCATGCATGTAAACCCTTATGAGAAGGGAAACATTTTTAATAAAGATCCTCTGCGGCCGAAAAAACTTCTGATGCACCGGTATGAGATTCATAAGCTGGAGGGAAAGATTCGGGAAAAAGGTCTGACGCTGGTGCCGCTGCAGGTGTATTTTAAGGGTAGTCTGGTGAAGGTGGAGATCGGGCTGGCACGGGGAAAGAAGCTTTATGATAAACGTGCGGATATTGCAAAGAAAGACCAGAGACGGGAAGTGGAGAGGGATTATAAGGAAAAACTGAGGTGACAGATCTGTATGTCACTCTGTTAGAAAATGGTGTAAAATGGAAAAGAATGATTGATTTTATCTGGTAATGAGACTATAATATTTGGCAATACGGGATATTTCTTTCCTGCGCAAAAGCATAAAATACAGATGGGGATACCAGAATGGAGGCAATTATTATGGAAAAGAAGAATCTGGATTGGAGCAACATGGGCTTTACTTATAGGACCACAGACCAGCGTTATGTGGCAAATTATAAGGATGGCAAGTGGGGAGAGGGGAAACTGACCTCGGATGCCACAGTAGTACTGAATGAATGTGCAGGTATTTTGCAGTATTGTCAGGAGTGTTTTGAAGGACTTAAGGCTTATACCACAGCAGATGGAAGTATTGTTACGTTCCGTCCGGATTTGAATGCAGAGCGGATGATGAGTTCTGCTGCATGGCTGGAGATGCCTGCTTTTCCAAAAGAGCGGTTTTTGGAAGCAGTGGATCAGGTGGTTGCGGCCAATGAAGCATGGGTGCCGCCTTATGGCAGCGGCGCTACGTTGTATCTGCGACCATATATGTTTGCATCTGGACCGGTTATTGGCGTGAAGCCTTCGGATGAATATCAGTTCCGCTTGTTTGGCACCCCTGTAGGCCCCTATTTTAAGGGCGGAGTAAAACCTTTAACTCTTTGTGTCAGTGATTTTGACCGGGCAGCTCCACATGGCACAGGCCATATAAAGGCAGGACTCAACTATGCCATGAGCCTTCATGCCTCTGCGATGGCTCATTTTGCCGGCTATGATGAAAATTTGTTTCCGGATTCTGCCACCCGGACCTATGTGGAGGAAACCGGCGGAGCCAATTTCCTGTTTGTGACAAAGGACCATGAGGTGGTAACGCCAAAGTCCAATTCCATACTGCCTTCCATTACCCGCCGGTCTCTTATGTATGTGGCAGAACATTATTTGGGTCTGAAGGTGACAGAGAGACAGGTAAAGATTTCAGAGTTGGGAGAGTTTGCAGAGTGTGGGCTGTGCGGCACAGCGGCGGTGATTTCTCCGGTTGGAAAGATTGTAAACCATGGAAAAGAAATCTGTTTTGCCAGTGGAATGGAGGAGATGGGAGAGATTACCAGGAAGCTTTATGATACGCTCACTGGAATCCAGATGGGTACTGTAGAGGCGCCAAAAGGGTGGATTCGGAAGATTCTGTAACATGGTCTCTTACTATTTCTTTTGTCTGAGTGGGGACAGAGAGAAGAAGGGATTTTGGATGAATGGTGGCTGTTGACAAGGAACCGTTTTTGTGATATAGTAAAGCTCACCGAATGGATTACGGTGAACCAGTCAGGGGTTGTACTGGTTTCGACGGGGATCATGCAGCTGGTGAAGCTATCCGCATGCGGTGCGTGAAACGGCAAAATTAAAATTAAACGCTGAAGATAATTTAGCATACGCAGCTTAATGCTGCTGTCAGCCTTAATGCACTCACACATTAAGAATCTGGCATCGATCTTGTGAGAAACGACGTATATTAAGCTTTGCGTATACGGGCGTAACATGAAGCTACTAAAGCCATAAGGGTGCTTGTTTTCGTATGGTGGAGGGAATGTGAAAGAACAAGATATGATAGTAGAAGAACAGGGAATTGGTTTTCGGACAGGGGTTCGATTCCCCTCAGCTCCACGAAAAGCATTATGGATCGAACTTTACAACGGTTCGACAAGAAAAGCTTTAATCAGTGGTTGAATGAAAAGTGAAATGTTACAGGGAAGTACCCGTTGGCTAGATGTCGGCGGGTATTTTTGTGGTAGAATCCAATTAGAATAACCTTTCTTTTATGTACAAATACTCTAGTGTTCCATCCGGACAGAAATCGAAGTTGTGAGCGGTTTGTCACGCACCATTGCGTCGTTAAAATTTCTAGTCGATGGTCCACATCGCCGTCGAAATTTTGCCTAGAACTGGCACGTACCAGACCGCTCACAACTCCATTTTCTGTCCGGATGGAACACTAGAGCTATATGATAAAAGGGAGATGGGGAGTGAATGTGGATTTACAGGAAATATCACAGAGAGTATAATGAAAATATAAATACAATGGGACAATTAAACGAAAGGAAAAATTTTATGAGTTTGCAAAAATCGGTTAGGAGTAGAACTTGAAATATATAAAGGGGGAAGAATTTGCTATGGAATGTTGGGCGTGTGTGTGCAGCCAAATGAAGAAATAAACTGTGTAAAAATAGAGATTGCTTTTACACAAGAAAATCGTATCCGATATTATGATTCCTGTTTGTATAATGATCGTAGAGTGTACAAAGGGCTTCCAGAAGAATATGTTGAGGCTGTTATTGGGAAAGTAACTTCAGAAATTTTAAAGAGAGATAAATATCCTCAATATAAAATTGTATTTGAATGTGCAGCTAATTGTGAAGTGGGATCAAGTTCTATGATTTATGAGTTGATTTCAGAAATTATTATAAACATAATTTCTGAAAGTATATGTGAGAAAATTATGGATATGGACATTGAATCTTTTACACAACGGTTTGCTAATAATGTAAATTTACATTATTTTCACTGATAAAGGGAAGATAAGTATGTTAAAATAGAACATAAGAAATTCAAAAACGGAAAAAGGTGTACCACCCGATGCTGCGCCAACAGCACCGGGCAAGGTTGGTAGGTACGTACCACACAATACAGACTTGGTCTGCGATACACACAAAAATATTATAAAACATTTTTTATAAAAGTGCAATATAATTGTGTGATGGGGGAGAGCAGGAAAACTGCGAAAGGAGAAAGGAAATAAGGACAAGTCCTGTGCTATGTTCACGACCCGGATGAATTGGTAATCACAGCAGAGAGCTTTGATGCGTATTTGCAAATGCTTATAGAGGAAGAGTATGATTTTATAACAGAAGAAAATATAGAAGTATGGGAATAATCTTTATCTTTCTTTTCTAATCGTTCCATGATTTGTTATGTTCATCACACATTCGCGAAAAAGATGGAAATGGGCGGAAAATACAATATTATGGTCTGGAAGGATGACATGATTTCTGCCATTTGTACGTTCCGTTTTGTGGTATCATTTGGGCAAATTCTGTAAATGTAGTTCGGCCCGCTGCACCTTTTTCTGTCTGGATGGTGTACTAGTATAACTCGATTTAAATACCTTTCATTTTCGGTGGGGATGCTTTTTCGATAGCCCAAAGGAAAAGGGTCGGCGTAGTGGTGCTACGTTGAGCATTTTTCCTTTGGGCTATCGGGAAAGCAGACCAGCGAAATGTAAGGTTA
>ERZ808029.831-NODE-831-length-13702-cov-4.170642_pt1 | contig 13702 bp, 10 predicted proteins | sample MGYA00380185_ERZ808029 | MGnify/ENA primary metagenome ERZ808029 (study PRJEB31490, sample SAMN06133404) | mouse gut metagenome | isolation source: M2_3 | host: mice | place: China: Chengdu | collected 2015-05 ... | reverse complement strand
GGATTTATGAAAGATGCCCTGATTCTGTTTGCCATTACACTGGTGGCAGGCGCATGTTTGGGCGGTGTATATGAGGCTACTAAGGCTCCCATTGCGGCGGCTAATCTGGCGGCAAAAGAGGAGGCTTACCGGACAGTTCTGCCGGATGCAGTGTCTTTTGAGGCGGATGATATGACTGAGATGATTGCTTCTGCCAACGGGGAGATCGGCAGTCTTGGATTTGGAAATGTGACAGTGGATGAGGCTGCTATTGCTCTGGACGGCTCCGGAGCGCCTATGGGATATGTGGTGACGACCACCTCCAAGGACGGTTATGGCGGTGCGATCACAGTGTCTGTAGGCGTGATGGCGGATGGCACAGTCAATGGTATTGCATTTTTGACCCTTGCCGAGACAGCTGGTCTTGGTATGAATGCAGATACGGACTGGAAGAATCAGTATGCAGGCAAAAATGTAGATGGGTTTACTGTTACCAAGAACGGTGCGTCTGCTGACAACGAGATCAATGCTATCAGTGGTGCGACTATCACCTCCAATGCGGTGACGGGCGCAGTGAACGGGGCGGTTTATTTTGCAAAAAACTGTCTGGCACAGTAGGAGGTGGGAAAAGTCATGAATAAATGTATGGAACGTATTTATAATGGCATTGTTAAGGAAAACCCGACTTTCGTGCTGATGCTTGGTATGTGTCCCACTTTGGCAGTTACCACCACGGCAGTCAACGGCGTGGGAATGGGATTGTCCACCACAGCAGTTTTGGTGTTTTCCAATCTGATTATTTCCGCATTGCGGAAAGTCATTCCGGACCGGGTGAGGATTCCGGCTTATATTGTAATTGTTGCGTCTCTGGTTACGATTGTTCAGCTGCTTTTGCAGGCATATGTTCCCAGCCTGTACAGTTCTTTGGGAATTTTTATTCCTCTGATCGTGGTAAACTGTATTATCTTAGGGCGGGCTGAGGCATATGCGGCTAAAAACGGCCCTCTTGAGTCTGCCTTTGACGGAATCGGCATGGGACTTGGCTTTACTGTGGGTCTGACGGCCATTGCGATTGTCCGTGAGATTATTGGGGCAGGCGCTGTGTTTGGCATGACGTTTATCCCGGAAGATTTCCGGATTACAATCTTTGGTCTAGCGCCTGGAGCATTCTTTGTGCTGGCAGGTCTGACTGCCCTGCAGAATAAGTTTAAAGCTCCGTCTGCCACCAATGGTTCTGTGGCTCCGTCAAAGTTGGCTTGCGGCGGCAACTGTATGACGTGCAGCGGTTCGGCATGTTCTGCCAATCATGCTGTTTTGGAGGAAATCCGGGCCAAGGCAGAAGCAGAGGCAGCAGCAGCGAAGAAAGCAGCCGCTGAAAAGGCGGCGGCAGCCAAGAAGGCAGCAGCAGAAAAAGCAGCTTTAGCTGACAAACAAGAATAGGAGGACACAGATAACTGAAAGAGTTGATTTTAGTAATTGTGGGAGCGGCTCTGGTAAATAACATTATTCTGAGCCAGTTCCAGGGACTGTGTCCGTTCCTGGGCGTATCCAAAAAGGTGGATACCTCTCTTGGCATGGGCGGGGCGGTTATTTTCGTAATCGTTCTGGCTTCCATAGTGACGAATCTGATTTACACATTTGTACTGGTACCCTTTAATGTGACCTATCTCCAGACTATAGCTTTTATTCTGGTAATTGCAGCTTTGGTGCAGTTTGTGGAAATGTTTTTAAAGAAAAATGTTCCATCCCTGTATCAGGCCCTGGGTGTGTTCCTGCCTTTAATTACTACAAACTGTGCTGTTTTGGGTTCTGCTTTGACTAATGTGCAGAAAGAGTATAACTTTCTGTTCAGCGTAGCCAATGGTTTTGGTACGGCAGTGGGCTTTACTGTGGCGATTGTGCTGCTGGCAAGTATCCGTGAAAGCATTGAAGACAATGATATCCCCTATAATTTTCAGGGGTCTCCGATTGTGTTGATCACCTCCGGTCTGATGGCAATCGCATTCATGGGCTTTTCCGGTCTGATTAAATAGGAGGTGGCTTAGAAGATGAATATGACAGGTTTGCTTTTAGCGGCAGTCATCATCGGCGCCATCGGTATTGTCATCGGTGTGCTGCTGGGGATTGCCAGTGAACAGTTTAAAGTAGAAGTGGATGAAAAGGAAATCTTAGTCCGTGCAGAGCTTCCGGGCAACAACTGCGGCGGCTGTGGTTTTCCTGGCTGTGATGGTCTTGCGGCAGCCATTGCCGCCGGAACAGCGGCAGTGAATGCCTGTCCGGTAGGCGGTCCGGCAGTGGCAGATAAGATTGCTTCCATTATGGGAGTGGAGAGCGGCGGCTCTGAAAAGAAAATTGCTTTTGTGAAATGTAAAGGCACCTGCGACAAGGCCCGTGTCCAGTACAATTATTTTGGCATTGATGACTGCGCCAAGGTGACAGTCGTGCCGGGAGGCGGCGAGAAAGCCTGTACTTATGGATGTATGGGATATGGCTCCTGTGTTAAAGCCTGTGCTTTTGACGCCATTCATATTGTGGATGGAGTTGCAGTGGTAGATAAGGAGAAGTGTGTGGCCTGCGGGAAGTGCGTGGCTACCTGTCCGAACCATTTAATTGAACTGGTTCCGTATTCTGCCGAACATCTGGTTCAATGTTCTTCCCATGATAAGGGCAAGGATGTAAAGGCCAAATGCGACAATGGATGTATTGCTTGTACCTTGTGTACCAGACAGTGTGAGTTTGATGCCATTCACATGGATAACAATGTGGCGGTGATTGATTACAGCAAATGTACCAACTGCGGCAAATGCGCCGCCAAGTGTCCAGCGAAGGTAATTCTTTAAATAATGGGGAACTGCAGAAAATCATGTGCAGTTCCCCGTTTTCATATAGGAAAATATCTTGCCCTGTTGGATTAAGTATGTTATACTTAATGAGGCTGAGTAGGTTACTATGGTCTGAAATAGACAAGACAGACTTTGCCAGTATGCGAATTTTGCAGTGAGATGTTTATTATATGGAAGGAAACATACGTGAATTATATGAGCGGGAAACACAGTCCTAGACAGACGATTTTAATAGCAGATGACTCGGAGATGAACCGATCGATTTTGACAGATATGCTGGGAGACGAGTATGAGATTATGGAAGCGGAGAATGGTATAGAAGCTGTGTCCATTCTTCAGAAATATGGAAATTCTATTTCTCTTTTGCTGCTGGATATTGTAATGCCGGAGATGGACGGTTTTGGAGTTCTTGCAGTGATGAATAAAAATCGCTGGATTGAAGATATTCCGGTGATTATGATTTCGGCAGAGAGCGCATCGGTTCATGTTGAGCGTGCTTACGAGTTGGGAGTGACTGATTTTATCAGTCGTCCTTTTGATGCTTTGATTCTTCACCGCCGGGTAGTTAATACGATTCTGCTTTATGCAAAACAGAAGCGGCTGATTGATATGGTTGCGGATCAGATTTATGAGAAAGAACAACAAAGCAGTTTGATGGTAGATATTTTAAGCCACATTGTAGAATTTCGAAATGGAGAAAGTGGTCTGCACGTATTACATATTCGCACATTGACTGAATTGCTTTTGAAACATTTGGCCCAAAAGGACAGCCGTTATCAGCTGCCCCGATCCCAGGTATCGCTGATTTGCACGGCTTCGGCCCTTCACGATATTGGAAAAATTGCTGTATCCAGTGAGATTTTGAACAAACCGGGACGACTGACGGACGAGGAGTTCGCCACTATGAAGACCCACACGTTGATCGGAGCTTCCATGCTGGAGGATTTGCCGGTCCATCAGGGCGAACCATTAATTAAGATTGCTTATGAAATTTGCCGGTGGCATCATGAACGTTACGATGGCCGGGGGTATCCGGATGGATTGAAAGGGGATGATATTCCCATTTCTGCCCAGATTGTGGCTTTGGCAGATGTCTATGATGCATTGACCAGCGAACGTGTTTACAAGAAAGCTTTTTCTCACGATACGGCGGTTCAGATGATTTTGGAAGGTCAGTGTGGTCAGTTTAATCCGCTTTTAATGGAATGCTTAAAAGAAGTGGAAGGAATTTTAGAGGAGGAACTTCGAACCAATACTCAGGCAAAAGTAAGCCAGAGACAGATGAAGAATGTGGCAGAGGAATTGCTTCGCCACGAAGAACTGTCAGCTTCCGAGCGGACATTACAGCTTTTGGAACATGAAAGAATGAAATACAGTTTCTTTGCAGACATGTCACAGGAGATTCAGTTTGAATATACTGCAGCGCCTCCCATGGTTACTTTGTCGGTTTATGGAGCCAAAAAATTGGGGATGGAAGAAATTATCATGGATCCTCATAACAATGAAAAAGTGGTGGAGATGATCGGCAGGGATAATTTGGATCTTATTTCGAGAGCGCTCCATAATACGACTCCAGAACAGCCGGTAATTAAGCAGGACCATGAAATCAAAATCAAAGGTCAAAAGCGATGGATGCGGACGGTTGGTCGGGCTATGTGGTCAGCAGATGAGCCGCCCCGTTATATGGGAGCTATTGGAAAGACTACGGATATCCATGATGAACGTCTTCGCATTGATGCTTTGGTGCAGATGGCATCCCATGATCCTTTGACCGGGTTGTACAATCATAATTATGCAAAAGAACGGATTAAGGAACGGATGGAGCTGATATCAAAGGGTAAATTTGCTCTGGCTATTATAGATTTAGATCATTTTAAAGATGCCAACGACAATTATGGACATATGTTTGGCGATCATGTGCTTATATATATGACTGAGCAGCTGCGCCGGTGTATTCGCAGCGGAGATATTGCGGCAAGAGTTGGCGGAGATGAGTTTTTGATTTTTCTGGAATACAAAGATGACGTTGTGATGGCAATCGACCGTATTTTCCATTCTCTTGCAGGGCATTATGAAGATTTTAAGATTTCCGTCAGCATGGGAGTGGCGCGCACTGAGATTGTGGGAAAGGATTATGACACGTTGTTCCACGCAGCGGATCAGGCCCTTTATGCAGTGAAGCGGGCTGGCCGGGGACAGTTCCGTTTTTATGATGATACTATGAAAGAAATGCTGTCAGTAATTTCTCCCATTGACGGCAGTGAAGACAAATTTGTCAGCGAGAGATAGGAAAGAAGGATTTTAAGATGACTTTAAAAGAATGTTATGAGGCATTAGAAGGGGATTATGAGGGTGTTGTTGCACGGCTGCGCAGTGAGAAGATGGTTCAAAAGTTTGTACTGAAATTTCTCAATGATAAAAGTTATGAACTGCTTGAGGCATCTTTGAAGGAGGAGAATTACGAGGACGCGTTTCGTGCAGCTCATACCATTAAGGGAGTTTGCCAGAATTTGAATTTTACCAAATTATATGAATCCAGCAGCAGGCTTACGGAGAGCCTGCGTTCTGGAAAAGGAGAAGAGACCGATGAATTACTGGAACAGGTAAGAAAGGATTATCAGCAGACAGCTGATGCAATTCAGGCTTTTGGCGCAGAGGTTTAAGCAGCCGGAAACGAATGTTAGGGGGATATGCTTGATGAAAAACAGGACCATACGTTATTTGCAGATTGGCCTTATCCTCATATCGGTGCTTTGTATCGGTGTGTTCTCTTTTCTGGCGCTTTATATGAAAAAGAAAAGTTCAGATACAATCAGTGAAGTGGGAAATATCTATATGTCCGGCATGAACGAGCGAATCCGGATGCACTTTCAGACAACCATTGATTTTCGACTGTCTGATGTGGAGGATATGGGGAAGATCATCACTTCTGGCAATTATAGTGATATGGAGGATTTGAAGGAAAAGCTTTCCTACAATGCCAAGGCCAGAGGGTTTGAATATCTGGCTTTGTATTCTCAGGATGGCCAGTTTGAGATGATTTACGGTAAGCCTTTAAGGGTGGTAGATCCGGAACCATTTCTTGCTTCTCTGAATCATAGTGAGAAAAAAGTAGCAGTGGGAAGGGACAAAGATGAAAATCCGGTGGTACTGTTGGGAGTATCTGTGGATTTGTCTTCTCTGGGAGATACCACAAGCACAGCGATTGTGGCAGGACTTCCGGTAGATTATATCAGCAACCTGCTTTCGTTGGACGGAGATGAGTCTCTGGTATATTCCCACATTATTCGTATTGACGGGAGTTTTGTTATTCGAAGCGCCGGAGCATACCGGGAAAGCTATTATGAGCGTGTCCGCGCCATTTATGGAGAAGATCAGACGGAGGACGCAGAACTTCACATTCGTGAGATGCAGGAAGCAATGAATGCAGGCCGGGATTATTCAGCTGTGCTTCATTTGCCGGATGAACGGCAGCATTTATACTGTACTGGGCTGCCTTATTCTGAGTGGTTTCTGGTGACTGTTATGCCTTATGGCGCTTTGGACCAGCTGGTGAATCAACTGGGGTCTGAGTGGATTACCATGGGGATTGGAGCATGTCTTTTGATTTTAGGTGCATTGCTGGTGGTTTTTGCGATGTATTACCAAAATACCAGGCAGCAGATTCGTCAGTTGGAAGAGGCAAAGCAGGAAGCGCTTTTTGCAAATAAGGCCAAGAGCGAGTTTTTGTCCAATATGAGTCATGACATTCGCACTCCCATGAATGCGATTGTAGGCATGACTGCCATTGCAACTGCCAATATTGATAATATTCAGCAGGTGCAGAACTGTCTCCGAAAGATTACCTTATCCAGCAAACATCTGCTGGGGCTGATTAATGATGTGCTGGATATGTCCAAAATTGAAAGTGGAAAGATGACCTTAAATGTAGATCAGGTTTCTCTCCGGGAGGTTTTGGACAACCTGGTGAATATTGTTCAGTCTCAGATTAAGGCAAAAAAGTTGAAATTTGATGTTTCCATTCATGATATTCAAATTGAGAATGTTTGCTGTGACAGTGTAAGGTTAAATCAGGTTTTATTGAATCTTCTTTCCAATGCCATTAAATTTACGCCTGAGGAAGGACAGATTCACGTTGCACTGTATGAGGAAGAGTCTCCCAAAGGAGAAGAATATGTGCGCATTCATCTGGAGGTAAGCGATACAGGAATCGGAATGTCTCCGGAATTTAAAGAAAAGATTTTTGATTCTTTCACAAGGGAAGACAGCACCCGGGTCCGCAAGACGGAAGGCACTGGCCTTGGCATGGCTATTACCAAGTATATTATAGATGCCATGGGCGGCACAATTCAGGTAGAGAGTGAGCTTGGAAAAGGAACTAGCTTTTTTGTCACTTTAGATATGATAAAAGCAGAGGTGATAGAAGCGGATATGATTCTTCCCCAATGGAATTTGCTGGTAGTGGATGACGATCAGCAGCTTTGTGAGAGTGCAGTCATGTCTTTGAAATCCATCGGCGTAAATGCAGATTGGGCTTTGGACGGAGAAAGTGCAGTTGAGATGGTGAAAAAGTGTCATGGGAAACATCAGGACTATCACATTGTCTTGCTGGATTGGAAGCTTCCGGGAATGGACGGCATTGAGACAGCCCGGGAGATTCGAAAGCATATGGGGGATGAGGTTCCCATTTTGCTGATTTCTGCTTATGACTGGGGAGAGATTGAGGAGGTGGCCAGAGGAGCCGGAGTGACTGGATTTATTGCCAAACCCCTCTTTAAGTCCACCTTATATTATGGATTAAAGCCCTATGCAGAGGATGGACAGCCGATCATGGAAGAGCTGGAAGAAAACTTTGATCTGAATGGGAAACGGGTTTTACTGGCAGAAGATAATGATTTAAACTGGGAGATCGCAGAAGAGCTGTTGTCAGAGCTTGGTCTGAATCTGGAACGGGCGGAGAACGGCCAGATTTGTATTGAAATGTTTCAGAAATCCCCCATTGGCTATTACGATGCAGTGCTGATGGATCTTCGTATGCCAGTGATGACTGGATATGAGGCAGCGTGGGGAATCCGGAAACAGGAACGGTCAGATGCAAATCTGCCAATTATTGCAATGACAGCAGATGCTTTTTCTGAAGATATTAAAAGATGTCTGGACTGTGGAATGAATGCTCATATTGCAAAACCCATTGATGTGAGAGAAGTATCCCGTTTGTTAGAAAAGTATATCCGTGAAAGAAATAATGCAGGATGAAGATGAGAATAAGAATTTCTAAAAAGAAAATGATGAAAAAAATTCGGGCATGGTTTGTCTGCTGTCTGTTTGTGACAGCAGCAGGCATGCTCTGTCTTTTTGCAGGAAATTATTATGTGAAGGCAAGTGTGGAAAAGAAGATTTTAGAACAGGATGGTTATGGGGGATTGTCTGAGATGGATTGCATTCTGGTGTTAGGCTGCGGCCTGCGTTTGGATGGAGAACCTACCCAGATGTTAAAAGACCGGCTGGATGCAGGAATCGCTCTCTATCAGGCAGGGGTAGCGCCGAAACTTTTGATGAGCGGTGATCATGGAAGGGTTCAATATGATGAAGTAAACCAGATGAAAGCCTATGCTTTGGAGAGGGGAGTTCCATCCCAGGATATTTTTATGGATCACGCCGGATTTTCCACTTATGAAAGTATGTATCGTGCCAGAGAAGTTTTTCAGGTTAAAAAGGCGGTTGTCGTCACTCAGGAATATCATTTGTATCGTGCTCTTTATGATGGAAAAGAGCTTGGACTTCAGCTTTGGGGCTATCCAGCCAGGAAAATCCGTTATGGAGGTCAGAGAAGACGGGATTTAAGGGAAATTGCGGCCAGAAACAAAGATATTTTGTATTGCATGTTTAAGATTAAACCTACCTACTTGGGGGATGCCATTCCAGTGAGTGGAAATGGAGATTTGACAAATGATTCGCCATGACATTTCAAGAAATTTATGATACAATCATTTAAAATTATCAAAGGAGGATAAGGAAATGTTGGACACAAGAGTAGCAGAGCTTTTGAATACGCAGGTGAATAAGGAGTTTTATTCGGCCTATTTATATCTGGATTTTTCTAATTATTATGCAGATCAGGGATTGAGTGGTTTTTCCAATTGGTATAAAATTCAGGCGCAGGAGGAGCGGGACCATGCCATGCTGTTTATGCAGTATTTGCAGAATAATGGATGTAAGGTTACTTTAGAGGCGATTGACAAACCAGATCAGGAGTTTGCTTCTTTTGGAGAGCCTCTTCAGGCTGGTTATGAACATGAACAATATGTAACTGGCTTGATTCATACCATCTATGATGCGGCTAACGGGGTGAAGGATTTCCGCACCATGCAGTTTCTGGACTGGTTTGTGAAAGAGCAGGGAGAGGAAGAGACCAATGCAGAGGGGCTGATGAAAAAGTTTGATCTGTTTGGTTCCGACCCGCGGGCGCTTTACATGTTGGATGGTGAACTGGCAGGGAGAGTGTACTCAGCTCCGTCTCTGGTACTATAATCTTTTCAGAAAATTTGTCATCTTTTGCTGTATTTAGAAAAGAGAGAGGGAATCATTATGGATAAGAACATTATGTTATCCAGAGGCAATACAGGCAGCTTCGATTGTTTCAGCAGAGAGCGCATTCTGAAAGACGATTTTTGTATGGAGGAATGTTTTGCAGCGGCAGAAGCCGGAGATCCTGGCGCCCAGGGTGTATTGGGAGACTGTTATCAGTATGGCTGGTTTGTGGAAAAGGATTACACCAAGGCTGTGGCTTGGTATGAGAAAGCGGCAGAACAGGGAAACGCTGCCGCACAACGCAGCTTAGGCTGGTGCTGGAGCCAGGGAAAGGGTGTGGGGCCAAACATGGAGATGGCCGTATACTGGTACACAAAAGCGGCAGAGGGCGGCGATGCGGATGCCCAGCATAATTTGGGAGTAAATTATGACTATGGATATGGTGTGAAACAAGATCGGGTCAAGGCTCTCATCTGGTACCAAAAAGCGGCGGCCCAGGGACATGAATGGTCTCAGTACAACTTGGGAGTTTTCTATGCCAATGGATATGGCGGTCTGAAACCAGATTTACATAAGGCAGTGGAATGGTACACCAAGTCCGCCGAACAAGGTTTTTCGGATGCCCAGCATAATTTGGGGAACTGTTATTATAATGGAAATGGCGTGGAACAGGACTTTGAAAAGGCAGTGGGATGGTACCGTAAATCCGCTGCCCAGGGAAATTCTGGGGGAATAAACCAGCTGGGGATATGTTATGAAAACGGAGAGGGAGTGGAACAGAACCTAAGCAGGGCAGTGGAGTTATATAAAGAGGCAGCACAAAAGGGCGATGCTACAGCCCAGCATAATCTGGCCACATGTTATTTTTGGGGGACAGGAGTGCCCCAGGATTACCACAAGGCATTTGTATGGTACGAAAAGGCAGCAAAACAGGGTAAATGCTACGCCCAATACCAGTTGGGATTGTGCTATGAGGAGGCAAAAGGCGTCCAGCATGATCAGAGCAAGGCAGTGGAATGGTACGAAAAAGCGGCAAAACAGGGCCATGTGGATGCTGAGTTCGCCTTGGGGTTATGTTATGACCAGGGTACAGGGGTGAAACAGGATCAGGTCAAAGCTGTATTTTGGTATGAAAAAGCCGCTCTCCAGGGTCATGCATCTGCCCAGTGTAATCTTGGCTGGTGTTACATGGAAGGTCAGGGAGTAGAGCAAAACGACTCCCTGGGGATAAAGTGGTGCCAGAAGGCGGCGGAACAAGGAGATCCTCATGCCCAGTACAATCTTGCCGTTTATTATGAGCAGGGGATAGGAGTGGAGCAAGACTTTGCCAAGGCTGCGAACTGGTATGAGAAAGCAGGGGAGCAAGACAATGTGGATGCTCAGTTTGAGGTTGCATGCTGCTACAGATTGGGAAAAGGTGTGGCCCAGGATGATGCCAAAGCTTTTAGGTGGTTTACCAAAGCGGCGGAACAGGGTCATGCCAAAGCCCAGTTTCAGCTTGGTTTTATGTATAAAAACGCAGATTATGTGGAACAGGACTGCGTCCAGGCTGCCATGTGGTATCGAAAGGCGGCGGAACAGGGTCAAAGAGATGCCCAAAATGATCTGGGATTTCTGTACAAAAAAGGGGTTGGTGTGGAACAGGACAGTGTTCAGGCCGTCAAATGGTATGCCCTGGCTGCTCAACAGGGACATGTGCAGGCGCAGCTGAATATGGGCATTGCCTATATCACGGGAACAGGCGTGGATCAAGATGATGTCCAGGCAGCTATGTGGTTTGCCAAAGCTGCCAGCCAAGGTTCTGACACGGCCCAGTACAATTTGGGATTATGTTATGAGCTTGGCAGAGGAGTGGAACAGGATACCGATATGGCGGTGGAATGGTATGAAAAGGCGGCGGAACAGGAGAATCAGAAAGCGCAGGCTGCCCTGGAGAGGTTAGGTTTTTGATTCATGGAATACGCTGTGGCATTGAGAGGAGACTCATTTGAGTCTCCTCTTTTTTCAGGGACAAAGTTCTCATCATTGAGGGCTATGACATTTTTCGACAAAAATATATGATATACTAATGATAATAGAGAAAAGGGGGATTGAAAAATGCTTGAAGGATTAAAGAAGATAAGAAAAAAATTGTTTATTTGGATAATTGGTATGCTGCTTTGCAGCGGGGTATTTGGGGCAATATTTCGGACATTTGCAGGAGAGCAGGATACGTATGTCAGCACAAAGAAGGGAGAGCTGGTCTTTTTGTTGGACACCAGTGTATCTATGAATACACAAGATTTCGACCGTCGGGTGATAGAAGCCATACGGCGAACGGCATATATATTTCCTTCTGATTATTCGTTAGGGCTGGTTGCTTATAATACAGAGGTTCAGGCAGCAGTTCCTTTGAGTACAGATTTGGAGAGACTGGAACAACAGCTGGATTCTGTGTATTATGCAGGATATACCAATGCAGGAGAAGGATTAGATCAGGCGGTTCGGTTGTTCTCCCAGGAGGATGGGGTAGAGAGAAGCATTATTTTGCTGACCGACGGGGAGATTGATATGCCAAATCAGCAGCAAAAGGAAACATCCCGAATACAGTATACAGAGGCAATGACAGAAGCAGCAAGTCTGGGGATACCAATGTATATTGTCGCAATCGGAACAGAGCTTACCAGTCCTAAATTGCACATATTTGACGGGGCGGAAGTTACTGGGGGAGCTGTCTACTGGGAAGGGCAGTCTGGTTCCCTAAATGAGATTTTGGAACGGATTCTTAAGGAGAGACTGGAAATCCCGTGGAAAGAGGTTTCTGTGAGGATGGGGGAAACAGATGGAGAGTGGGTGGTGGAGCTGCCATTTCGTGCCAGCAGGAGCTGGCTTTTGTTGGATTGGGAGGGAGAGTCAGGGACGGTTATGGCAGAGTGTGAGGCGCAAAGAAAACAGATTACAGAGGGAAAAGAATTTGCAGTGATTGAATTAGAGCATCCTTCTTCTGATTTTATCCGTATATGGGGCGGGGAATCCTGGAACAAAGTCCATGCCCGGTTGATGACAGAATACTCTGCAAAAATACAAATCAATGTACAATACCGAAGAGAAGAGCTGGAACAAACTGCAGAAGAAATAAAAAAGAAGGTTCCGCCCCGGTATGAACATTTTGCGGATATTGTGATTGAGGCGGTGGATGAGAGTGGAAATCAGAGCAGCCTTTGGGAGAGGGAGGAGTTTCAAGGCAGGAAGGTTTCGTATACCTTAAATGGCGCTGTGTGTCAGGGGGTGATTGAGAAGGGGAAATTGTCTGCCTCAATTCCGGCAGATGATATAGAGGAAGTAGACATACAGGTGGATATGACTGGATTTGGAGATGTGTGGCAGGTCAGACAGGCGCCTCCGGTGAAGATTGTAAAGACGCCGGACCCGATTTTTCAGCCAGAGCCAGATTACCGTCTGCTATGGGGAATTTTGGGCATTTTGGCAGTTGGGCTTGTGATGTTGGTTTTGTGGGGAAGGAAAAAGGATACAACCATTATTTATATGGAACAGGCAGCAGCGGCAAGAATGCCGGAAAAGCCGATGGTGATTCGGGATGGGGCATATTCTGGAAAGCTCAACCTTTATGTTGTGAGGACCCGAAATGAGGAGGATATTCCTCCACAGACTTACCGTCTCTTTGGCCGTGCTCCAGGACGGATTGTTTTAAAACAAATTTTAGACACATGTAACATTTCCTGCAAACAAGCAGAGTCTGGGAATATTGTGTTTTGTCCGGGACCAGATCATTCACTGGTGATTCAGGACCAGTCGGAACACTGCACAGTAATGCGGGGAGCCGAAATTTTAAAAAAGGGGAAGGGGTATCCGATTTATTATAATGAAAAGATTACAGTGACTTTTTATGAAGAGGATATGGAGATTGAGCTGCATTATAAGAATTTGAAGCCCAGTGAGAGAGGGTGAAAGGAATGGCATTTTCATATTAATTCATGTTATTAAGTTGAGAAAAGGAAAATGAATTGCAGAGAGGAGAAATGGATGGATTATAGTGATTTAAAAATGATACAAAAAAGAAAAAAGATTTTGAGGCAAAGAGAGCAGCTAAAAGGATATGAAGGAGAGTTTGAAACTTTCTTGATAGAGCCTTGTTTGGAGGTATGTTTGCCGATAAAGGCGGTGCAGGTGGAGGGAGATTTTTTCAAGGAAAAGTATCCAAATGTTCATGAGAGAACGAAGGTTTATGAAATGCCAGATTCAGAAGCAGATTTTTTGTTCCAAATAAGTAAAGATGTGTATGGTTCGGAGAAAATAGAAGATATAGCAGACTCAGTAAAACAAATGATTATGCGTCTTCATCCAGCGTA
>ERZ808029.828-NODE-828-length-13749-cov-4.015506_pt1 | contig 13749 bp, 11 predicted proteins | sample MGYA00380185_ERZ808029 | MGnify/ENA primary metagenome ERZ808029 (study PRJEB31490, sample SAMN06133404) | mouse gut metagenome | isolation source: M2_3 | host: mice | place: China: Chengdu | collected 2015-05 ... | reverse complement strand
CTTTCTATGAAAGAGATGGAGCGGCATTTTCAGGTGGCGCAGTCAACGGTTGCCGGGATTGTGGCAAGGCTTGAGCAGAAAGGCTTTGTGGAAGCTTTTGGAGATGTTGACGATAAACGGATTAAGCTGGTTCACATGACTCCTGCAGGGGAAATCTGCTGTGATGAAACAGCTCATTACAGAAAGGAAGCAGAGGAATTGATTGTGAAAGATTTATCTGCAGAAGAACAGAATCAACTAAATTTACTGCTTCTAAAAGTGGCAGATAATGTAAAATAGACAGACCCGCTTAAAAAGGCGGGTTTGCCTTTGACAATGATAATAGCATACTATTAAAATGGAGGAATCCTATGAACGAGAACAAATCTATGGAAGTTTTTGAAAATGCCTCAGTGGGAAAAGCAGTATATTTGAATGCAGTGCCAGCCATGGCAGCCATGCTGATGGTGTTGATCTATAATCTGGCGGATACTTTTTTTATTGGTCAGACCCATGATGATCTGCAGGTAGCGGCTGTTTCCCTGGCGACCCCTGTATTTTTGCTTTTTATGGCAGTGGGAACAATTTTTGGAATAGGAGGAACTTCTGCGATTTCCCGTGCCATGGGAGAAGGACGAAAGGATTATGGAAAAAAGGTATGTGCTTTCTGTATGTGGAGCTGTATTGGCGTAGGCATCGGAATGTCTTTGCTGTTTTTGATCTTTATGGATCCTCTGCTTGCCATTGTGGGAGCGAGCGCAGATACATGGGATTATGCCAAAACTTACCTGACAATTGTAAGTGTTTCCGGTCCATTTGTTTTAATTGCAAACTGCTATTCCAACGTAATACGGGCAGAGGGGCAATCCGGAAGAGCCATGCTGGGGCAACTTCTTGGCAATTTGATGAATGTTATCCTGGACCCCATTATGATTCTTGTATTTCGCTGGAATATTGCCGGAGCTGCTATTGCAACCGTTATTGGAAATGTAATAGGTGCAGGATACTATATTGCATACTTTTTCAGCGGAAAATCAATGCTCAGTATCCGTCTCAAAGATTTTACCATAAAGGATAAGGTGGCTTCAGAAGTACTTGTCATTGGTATTCCGGCGGCCCTTGGGTCTTTGCTGATGAGCGTATCTAACATTATTATGAACAGCCAGATGGCAGAGTACGGCGACATGGCTCTTGCCGGTGTGGGCGTACCGATGAAAGTGACAATGATGACAGGTATGGTTTGCATTGGCCTTGGGCAGGGAATCCAGCCGCTTTTGGGGTATTGTGTGGGAGCAAAAAAATGGGAAAGGTATAAAAGCATCCTTGGTTTTTCGCTTCTATTTGCTTTTGCATTAAGTACTGTATTAACAGGAATCTGCTATGTTTTTACAGAACAGATTGTCCGCGTGTTTTTAACCGATATGGCGGCATTTGACTACGGTGTGTCATTTGCCCATATTCTTCTTTACACCAGCTTTCTGTTTGGTGTGTTTTATGTTCTGATTAATGCTCTCCAGGCATGTGGCGCGGCTATGGAATCCCTGATTGTCAACATATCCCGTCAAGGTCTGATTTACATTCCAGCCATGTTTATCCTTGGCGCTTTGTTTCATGAGACAGGATTAATTTGGGCGCAGCCAGTTGCCGATATTTTATCTTTATTGTTAGCCTTTGTTCTTTACAAAAGAAAAATAGGGAAAATGATTAAGACCTGATTTTACAATATTCCTTGACATATTCGCGGAAAGGTTATATCATGTATATGACTAAAAAAGTGTTTTGAGTCATACAAGGAGAAGACTTTATGGCCAGAAGTTTTACAGAACGGGAAAAAGAAAATATCAAAAAAAGTTTGCAGGAAGCCTGTAAGCAGAGCTGGACTCAATACGGCTATAAGAAAACGAGTGTAGATGATCTTTGTAAACAGGCAGGTATTTCCAAGGGAGCATTTTATCTTTTTTTTGAATCGAAAGAAGCCCTTTTTTGTGATCTCCTGTGTTCGGTTCAAAAAGAAATTCAGGATGCAGCATGGAAGGTAATGGAAGAGTGCGAAAATAAGTATGGTGTTGCAGAAGCCTTAAAGCTTATTTACCGGGAATATGATAAAAATAATTTTTTATATAATTCCAATAACACGGATTTCACGATTTTGATGAATAAATTATCCGAAGAACAATTTAAAAAAATTGAAGAATCTAATAATAGGAACCAACAGATTTTTACCAGTCAGCCATATTTGAAATTGAAGGTTGATACCAACAAGGCCCTGTCTGTGCTATACTCTTTAATTATGAATATTAAAAATAAAGATATTCTTCCATACAATCATGTGGAAACTTTTGACTTTATGGTTGACCATTTGATTGACAGTTTGTATGAATAACCGAAGATAAAAATACAACTTGTTTTTGTCTTGGAAAGGAGAGGTGAAAACATGAAAACAGAAATGATAGAGAAAAATAACACAGAGATTGCAGTTGAAAAGCTTTCATAAGAGGAAATTGTTTCTTACCAAAGGAATAAAAAAACAGGCGCAATAGAAAAGGTGAGAGGCCATGAAAAGACAATTTATGAAGAAGGGACGAAAAAACTAGGCATACTAGGTGTATTGCTGTTGTTTTTCCTGATTTGGACGCTATGGGGCAATAAAGCTTTGATGGTAAATATGATTATGATTTCCGGCAGTCGTGTTCCGGCTGGATTTTCCGGATTTCGGATTGCCTAGGTATCCGATTTACATAATGATGTATTTGGAAAAAACAACGTAAAGTTGTTGGACTTGTTACAGGAAAGTACCCCGGACATCATTGTGATAACTGGTGATTATTGGCGGTTTGGTAGCTCCAAGCCAGGGATTCTTTCCCCAATATGATGCAGGATTATTTGCAGAGAGCAATACACACATGGTTGTTAGCCATGGTATTGGAAACAGTATCATACCAGTTCGATTCAATAATCGGCCGGAAATTGTTTTAGTGGAACTTTGCGCTGACTAGAAAGGGCGATAAGGAGAAGATGTGATGAAAAAGAAAGCATTTCAGGCAGCTCTTCCCCACACAATACCGATTGCGGTGGGATTTTTGTTTTTGGGAATGTCTTATGGCTTCCTTATGCGAAGCAAAGGATTTTCCGTTTGGTATCCAATGTTTATGAGCCTTTTTATCTTTGCCGGGTCAATGGAATTTGTGACGGTTAATTTGCTGCTGTCTGCATTTCAGCCAGTCTATGGTTTTCTTTTGGCTTTGATGGTTAATGCAAGGCATCTGTTCTATGGAATTTCCATGTTGGATCAATATAGAAATGTAGGCTGGAAAAAGTTTTATCTTATCTATGGCATGTGCGATGAGTCTTTTACAGTCAATTGTAGTGTGACGCCACCGCCGGAGGTGGACCGCGGCTGGTTTATGTTTTTTGTGACTCTGTTAAATCAGGTTTACTGGGTAGGAGGGGCAACGTTTGGGGCGCTTTTAGGGTATGTGATTCGATTTGAAACCAAAGGCATTGAATTTGTCATGACTGCTCTTTTTGTAGTGATGTTTTTAAACCAGTGGGAGGAGAGCAAAGATCACCGGTTTGCCCTCACAGGACTTGGATGTTCTCTTTTCTGTCTTCTGGTTTTTGGAAGCGGAGGTTTTATCCTTCCGGCTATGATACTGATTATTTTGTGCTTTACTTTGAGTAAGAAAAAAGACGAGAGAGAAAAACAGGGGGGAACCGTAATATGACAACCATACAAAAGGTAATTACCATTTTTGCAGTGGTGGCAGGAACCATGCTGACCAGATTTCTACCATTTCTTATTTTTCCGGAGGGGAAGACACCGCCAAAATATATTACCTGGCTGGGAACGGTTTTACCTCATGGGGTCATTGGACTTTTAGTGGTTTACTGTCTGAAAGATGCCGTCTTTTCTGATTATCATTGCCTGCCAGAGATAATTGGAATGGGATTTATATTTCTGCTGCACAAGTGGAAACGGAATACTCTGCTTAGCATTGCCGGAGGAACGATTCTCTATATGGTACTTGTACAACATGTTTTTGTGTAAAAAATAGCTAAAAAAAGAGGGGCAAACCTATTAGGTCTGCTCCTCTGCCAACTTTGTTTATTTCAGCACATCATCCAGGTTCAAAGTTTTAGTTCCGTCTTCCAGCAGGAAACATGGAATGCCAATGCCGCCGTTTTCTTTGATTTTTTCATACATGGCTTCACTGTCACGCAGCTTTAAGTAAATCTTTAAATCTGGCAGAGATGCAGAAATATTCTTAAATTCAATATCTGCTTTGGCTTCCACCAGCTTATTTAAGGCATAAAGGGTATCCGGGCATAAATGACTTCCAACTACAGTTACTTTCATGTTCATAATCTCCTTTTTGATTGAAATTTTTTGATTCAAATGTTTTTCTTTACAGCAATAGCTTCGATTTCACACAAAACTCCCTTGGGCAGCTGTTTGACTGCCACACAGCTTCTGGCTGGCTTGGAAATGAAAAACTTGGCATAAATCCCATTAAAAGTTGCAAAATCTGCCATATCAGCTAAGAAACAGGTGGTTTTAAACACTGTATCAAAGTCAAAACCAGCTGCTTCCAGAATGGCTCCAACATTTTTACAGCTTTGTTCTGCCTGAGCGGCAATTCCCACAGGAACTTCCCCTGTTTCCGGATTTACCGGAAGCTGTCCGGAGACAAATGCCAGACCATTGACTTCAAAACCCTGAGAATAAGGACCAATTGCCCCAGGAGCTTTGTTTGTATTGATTACATTCATGGTAAAATCCTCCTTTAACTATTCTGAAAATTTTTCCTTGGAGTTATGCTTCCACTTCGCCGTTGGCAATCCGTTTTTCCAGCCAATCTTTTCCTTCTACCAGACGGGCGATAATCATGGAAGCTATGGTGTCTCCGCTTGCGTTTAAGCAGGTTGCCGCCGGGTCCACCAAAAATCCGATAGTGGCAATCAGGGGAAATGCTTCTGCTGGGAAACCAAACAGGCTGACAATCAGCATCTCTCCAACCAATCCGCCGCCCGGAGCGCCAGACAGCACGAATGCACTTAAAATAGCCACTACAATGGACATGGCATAAGTTCCCACGCCGGCGTAAGGCATCTGGAAAACGCCAAACAGGAATGCAATTTTTGTGATGGAGGACAGCACAGAGCCGTCCATGTGCATGGTAGCGCCCATGGGAAGTACAATATTGCTGATATCATCCGGAACACCGATTTTTTTGCAGGCTTCCATGTTGACTGGAAGCGTCGCCACAGAGCTTTGGGTTGCAAACGCAGTTACTGCCGGATTGAAAATATGTTTCAGCATACGTGAGATTCCCTGTTTTCCTGCTGCAAAATAGCTGTACAGTGGAAAAAATATAAGCACATAGACCGCACACATGGGATAATAAACCAGCATGGTACGTCCATAATCACCGATCAGTTGTGGCCCAAATTCCCCTACCAGGTTTGCAAAATATGCGCCCAGGCCAATGGGGGCCAGCTTCATAATCATATCCACCATGGTCATAATTATGTCGTTTAAGTTGTTGAGAAGTTTTCCTGCCCAGCTTTCTTCACCGCCACATTTGGCCACTGCGAAACCGGACATAATGGCAAAAACAATAATCGGAAGCATGTTGCTGCGGCTCATTAAACCGTTAAAATCGCTAACGGTTAGAGAGCTGACGATCATATCGCTGATATTTGTAGATTCCGCCATCTCAGCTGCGCCCATAGTAATTGCCGTATTTGCGGCAGGAGGCCAAATATTGACCACCACAAGAACCAAAGCGGCAGCAAATCCGCCGGTGATAACAAAAGTACACACCAGACTTCCCAAGATTTTCCCCAAACGTTTCATATTAACCATATTTCCCACTGCTGTGGTAATAGATATGTAAACCATGGGAACGACAATTGTAAACATCAAATTCAAAAAGATGTCTCCAAGAGGTGCCAACACCTTGGCCTTTTCTCCCAAAATAATACCAAGAATGGCTCCTGTAAAAATACCGCCTAATAATAACAGCGGGAATTTATAACTGTCCCAAATCTTTTTCGCATTCATAAGTAACTCCTTTCGTGGTCGGTTCGTATGATGGATTCGAATTATCAAACTTTCATTCGTTTATATTGTTTGTGTGAACTTATAAAGTGTCATCCGTTCCTATGGTTTCAGTCAACTTTTAAATTGGCTTTATTCTATCGAAATGGAATCAACTGCCTCTTTTAACTGTTTCATAGCCTGTTTTAAAACACTTCTGGGGCAGGCAGCATTGAGACGCATGTAACCATTCAGGCTTCTTCCAAAGGTGTATCCCTCATTCAATCCAAGTCCGGCTTTCTCAATCATAAATTTTCTCAAGGTTTCATTGTCCATGGCAAGTCCCCGGCAGTCCAGCCACATCAGATAAGTTGCGTCTGGAACATTTACTTTGATTTGCGGGATATGTTCTTCACAGAAGGATTTTACATATTCAAAATTGTCGTTCAGATACGCTAAAAGCTGTTCCAGCCATTCCTCGCCTTCATTAAATGCAGCTTCCATGGCAACTGAGCTGAAGGCATTGTTTCTGTGAATGTCCATATTCATCCAAAACCGGTCAAATTCCATTTTCATTTCCTCATTGGGAAATACTGTGGTGGAAGCCTGGAGTCCTGCCAGGTTGAAGGTTTTTGTTCCGGAAATGCAGCTGATAATTTTGCCTGCAATTTCGTCAGAAACCATGGCTGTAGGAATGTGTTTCTTCCCATGAAAGATCAGGTCCGAATGAATTTCATCAGAAACCAGAAGCACCTGATTGGCAATACAGATTTCCGCCATTTTCTGAAGCTGTTCTTTTGTCCAAACAATACCAAGTGGATTGTGAGGACTGCACAAAAGGAAGATTTTTACTTCTTTTGCTTTTTTCTCAAAGTCATCAAAATCTATGGTCCAGGAGCCATTTTTCTCTACCAATTGATTCTCCACCACTACCCGTCCCCAAGCCTCGGTCACATCATAAAATTCAGAATAGACAGGAGTCTGAATCATTATTTTATCCCCAGGATTGCTGAAAACTTTTACAATGGAAGAAAGAGCCGGGACAACACCCAGGGACCAGCTTACAAGATTTTTGTCAATTTTCCATCCATTACGGCGTTCCTGCCAGTTGCAAATCGCCTGGAAATAGCTGTCGGGCCGGGATGTATAACCCCAAATCCCCTCTTCCGCTTTCTGTTTCATGGCATCAATAATAGGCTGAGCTGTCTTAAAATCCATATCCGCAACCCAAAGGGGGATTACATGGTCTGTTCCGAATTTTTTAATTCTCTCGTCATACTTTGCTGCACGATTCGCGCTGCGATCAATTACTTCATCAAAATTATACTTCATGTTTTTTCGCTCCTCTTCATTTTTTTTATAGACAGTTCCGTCGCTCTGCCTGTTTTTTCGTGATACCATTATATACCGCAAAAGTCATGCCAGATTTGGAGCAAGAATTATAAAATTGATAATTTTTACCGTATTATTGGAGAAAACTTTTAAAAAGTGTTGGAATTGCGTTTTGAAAAGGGAAAAAAGGAGGAGAAGCTTTGAGCGGATTTTTAAATGGCGATGTTTATTTGCATGATGGATGTGGTATATGAGGATAAAGTGGTTGTTAAGTGATTACTGTGCGGCTGCAAAATGGTTATATAAATAATAAATAATGATATTCAACCAATTTATAACATATTTAACCAATTATGCTTGCGGTTTCTGGTTTTGATTTTCAATCTGCAACCATAATTTTCCAATACCAGACAAAACAAATTAGTGAGGGAGACTTATAAAAGATATTTGAAAAACGAATGAAAATGGTAGATGAAAAGAAAAACTCTCAACGTCTTTGAGAGTTTTTCAAAATTTATTCAAAATCAAAAAGCTTTCTTAGATGTTTCACACTAACAAAATGCTCCCAAGAAAAAATAAAATGGGAATAGATAAAAAGGCATTTTTTCTCTTTGGAGCAAAGGTAGCAAAACCAAAGGTTTAGAATCAGAAAGTCATCTGGTTGTTCTCCCAATACATACGGCCTTCTTGAGTCAGTTTACTTCCGCCCCGGCCCCGGCTGATTCTAACCAGATTCTTTTCTGCCATTTCCGTCAGCACGCTTCGAATTTCCTGCTGTGAAGTGGGGAGAAACCGTTCTTTTGCTTTTGTCAGCAGACGGTCTCTTCCTATATAAGTCCTCTCTTCGGATGCTGCATATAATTCTCCCAGAATAAACCAAAATACTTCCATGCGGGAATTGTCCGGTTTTAAAGGGGACGGAGCAGTACTGTTAAGGTTATGAGGTACCACTGTCAGATGCTGTCTGGATTGTGTGTGAGTCAGGACTGTAGGAGGTAAGTCTTCCATAGTAATGGAATCATGGCCAGTATAGATAAAATATTCTACTACATTGCGCAGCTCCCGAATATTTCCGGGCCAGGAATATTCTTTTAAAAATTTTTTAATTGGCTCCGTCAAAGTAAAATGGCCGCAAAGTTCCTTTTTAAAATGGTCAATGAGAAGAAAAATATCATTGTCCCGTTTGGCCAAAGGCGGAATCATAATAGGCAATGTGTTCAGCCGATAGTACAAATCCTGCCGAAAACTTCCTTCCTCCACTTTCTGTTCCAAAGATTCATTTGTGGCAGCGACAATCCGCACGTCAATGCTAATGAGTCGGCTGCCGCCCACCCGCATCAGCTCTCTTTCCTGCAGCACCCGGAGAAGCTTAATTTGAAGCATGGGACTCATGCCTTCCACCTCGTCCAAAAACAATGTGCCTTTGTGGGCAAACTCCAAAAGACCTGGTCTGCCGCCTTTTTTTGCTCCGGTAAAAGCTCCTTCTTCGTATCCGAAAAGCTCGCTTTCCAGCAGATTTTCTGGAAAGGCAGCCACATTGATGGCAACAAAAGGTTCGTTCTTTCGTCTGGAAGACAGATGAAGGGCATTGGCAAATAATTCTTTTCCAGTTCCGGTTTCTCCGATTAAAAGTACAGGGCTTTCACTTGCAGCCATCCGCTTTAAAATATCCTTTGCCCGGAGAATGGCTTGAGAAGAGCCGATAATATCATCAAAATTATACTTTGCATAGTGGCCTTTGTGTAAAAGCTGTTTTCGCAACTCATTCTGCCGCATTTCCACATCATTAAATCGTTGAAGGATGGCAAAAGCTCCCACACAGGCATCCTGCCTTAGTACTGGAACCACCTCCACACTGACATTAATGCCATTAATCTTTTTTACCTGGGCATCAATGCGGCTTTTTTCCTTTAAGCATTTGGAAAAGTCAATGTAGGGAAATACTTTTTCACACCTTTTTCCCATAATCAGGGAACTGCTGACTCTTGTGATTTCCTCTGCATGATGACTGCACGCAAAAATTTCACCACATTCATTGACGCCAATGACGCCTTCCGCCAGAATGTCCATCAGAATGTAAAACTGGCTTTCCAGACGAATGGATTTGGCAAACATGTGGTCAAAGCTGTAGTTGCTGGTTGCAATACTTCGAAAGTAATCCTGAAATGGTTTGGTTTCCAGCAAATATTCCAGCTGAAGGCGAAGGGCAATCTCAATCATCATGCCTGAGGTACAGGAACGCTGCCCCAGATTGATTTTTGTCTCGATTTCTTTTGGAACGTAGCGCATTTCATCTGGAGTTACAGCCATGTGAACTTCTTCTTCCAGCACAGCGCCTGGATAAAATGGAATCAGATGAATATGGTTGATTCCAAACTGGTTCAGCTGAGTGATGGCTTCACGGGCCATAGTTTGGGTCATATTTACAAACAGCACCTTGCTGCCTTCCGGGATTTCTTTCAGTTTTCTAAGCTCGCTCCATCGAAAAGATACCTCCACTGCCATCGTCTGACAGCCCATGGGGATATGACGGGCCACTTCTTCGGCAGAACCATAGGCATCTGTAGATACCACAAATAAATCCGCTTTGGGAAGAATACCCGTGGCAGAGCCGTCCAGAACATTGTATACAAATACATCTGCATATTCACCAAACAGACTTCTCACCTCATTGCCATAGGATTCCCCGGCTCTGGAATCCAAACTGATTACAGATATACGCTTTTTATTCATAACAATCTCCATTTCATTCGAGTATTCGACCAATTATGACCTATTTTCCTATATTTAACCATTTTCTCATAAATCGGAAAGGGCTGCAAGGATTTTCAGAAATGATTTTTCCCCGGTTTATAGGAAAATGTTCATTTGCACGATACATATAACAGGAAATAGAAGGGATTGTCCGGACAGAGAAAACTGGCATGTTTTTTGCTGTTTAAATAAACAGGACTTTTCGTATCGCTTGGATTTTCGAAAGTCAGTTTCTGTATGGCTATTTATTTTGGTTTGTGCAGCTGGCCGGATTCTGATTGAAGAACAAACGTTCGATACATTCAAACATAAGAGAGGAGATTATAAAAATGATCAACAAGACCGAATTATTGACATTACTTCACCAGGAGGTAGTTCCGGCTTTGGGATGTACAGAGCCGGTATGTGTGGCCCTTGCCGCGGCAGACGCTTATCACGCTATAGGCGGAGAGGTCGTTTCGATTAAAGTTGAGGTAAATCCAGGGATATATAAAAACGGAATGAGTGTAGGCATTCCTGGCTTTAACCGGGTTGGACTCAAGTATGCCGCTGCATTGGGCGCTTGCCTTGGCAATCCAGAAAAGAGCCTCCAGCTGTTGGAAGATATAAATGAAACGGTATCTAAAAAAGCAGTAGACTTGGCAGAAGCTCATCATGTGGTGGTTATGATCAATCACCAGGAGACCCAGCTTTATGCAAGGGCAGAGATTATCACCACTGCAGGAATCGGCATCAGTGAAATAAGAAATACACATGCCAATATTATCTTGACCAAAAGAAACCATGAAATATTGTTTGAAAAAGAATATACATCCAGTTCGAATGATGAAATTCATGAAAAACTCATGGAAATGTCCGTTGCAGAAATCAAAGGGCTTGTAGATCAATGCAGTGAAAACGAACTGGAATTTATGGCAGAAGGGGTGGAGATGAACGGAAGACTTGCCGATTATGGTCTGGAACATTCGGTTGGCATTGGCATTGCCTCCGCTCTTCAAAAACAGATGAAAGCAGATACTCTGGGCGACAACTTATTCAGCCGGACAATGGTTCGCGTGGCAAGCAGTGCGGAAGGGCGCATGAGCGGCTGTCCTTACGCGGTGATGAGCAGTGCTGGGAGCGGCAATCACGGCCTTACGGCCATTTTGCCGGTGGTGGAAATGGCGAAATATGTCCATGCTTCCAATGAGCAGCTGGTAAAGGCTCTGGCATTTTCACATACTCTTAACGTTTATATTAAGACGTTTACCGGCAAGCTTTCTGCCACCTGCGGCTGCGGTGTATCTGCAGCTACTGCAGCTTCCGCGGCTATGGTATGGCTTTTAGGGGGGAATGATACACAGATTGGGAATGCTATTATAAACATGAGCGGAAATCTTACAGGTATGGTCTGTGACGGAGGAAAGATCGGATGCGCCTTAAAGCTGGCCACTGCTGCAAATGCGGCTTTAATGAGCGCTTACCTTGCAATCTCAGACGTGGTGCTTCAGGGGACGGACGGCATTTGTGGATTTACTCCAGAGGAAGCCATTCATAATATGGGAAAGGTAAGCAATCCGGGAATGGTGGAGACCGATCATACAATTTTGAATATTATGATGGAAAAGGACAGTTAAAAGATCGGGACCGAATTAGAGAACGGACAGATTGGGATAAGGGAATATTTCAAATACAAAAAAGTTTTTTTAGGTAAACTTTTACTATAAGATTGACGGCAGGCGTTTTTTCGCCTGCCGTTAGTTGTTATGTTAGCTTTTTCCTATAAAACGCTAGTTTGCAAAGTAAGTAAATAGCTGCTTCTTATAAAACGTCGGCTTGCAAAATAAGTAAATAATGGTAAAATAATGATAGTGATTTAAGCCATATATCTAGCAAGTATTTTTCAGACAAAGGAGGGATGGAACTGAATCGGAGGTATTTTTGAACAGTTCCCATAATGGAAATGAGAAAATTTGTCCCAATAATGACACTCTTTTTTCTTCTTTTTTTCAGCAGCTGCGGATATTCAAAGGAAGAGAAACAGTATATGAAACAAATTGAAGAATCTGGCAAAGTAAATGCAATCAATTATATCAGAGATAAATATGGATTTACACCAAAAATTATTTCTGTTGAAATTTGTAAAGACGGACCAGATGGAGATCCTTTTCCATCAGCCAATGGGGATGTTCGGGTTACTATGAGTCATGAAAGTAAGACATTTACAGTCAAAATAAGCGGTGAGAATCCGGTGGAGATAAGTGGAGAAAAACCGGAGGAGAAAGGACGGGATGATTATCAATACGATCAGATTACTCAAGATGCGAAAGAATATTTTGAGATGCTTTTAGGCTGTGATATCTATGATTTTTATCTGGAATATAAAGAAAAAGAAATCTCAGATAGCGTCTATTCATATGAAGAAAAAAATCTAATTCATCAACTGTATGAAGCCGGAAGTTTTGAAGATTTTTTGAAAAATTATCCTGCTAATATTCGCATTGATGATTGTATAAACAAGGACCTTACCAGCCTTCCAGAAGATAATCCAGATGCAGAAACTTTTTTTCAGATATATTCAAAAAATTACAGAATGAAAGCCATTCTGATCTCCTACAAAAGTGAGGAAGATTATAAAAATGGCAGAGAACACACTTATGGTAGAGGTGGTGTTATGGATTTTGATATTTGGAAAGACGGACTTTATATTTGCTCTTATAAAGTGTTTGAAGATGGAAAGTCAAAAGGGAGCCGTTTTTTGCAGCAGGAATATGATGGTATTATTTTCAGTTATGAAGAAGATACCATCCGTCAAAATCCGGTACTTGGAGAGAGTGTCTCTTTGTCCACGGAGGGGGAGGAGGGGAGAAATAAACTTACCCTTTTAGGGGATGAATGGGAATGGATGGACATAAAAGAAACCAAAGGGAAACCTCTCTCAAAGGTTTATTCTGTTAGAACCAATCAGTCAGGTGAGATTACCGTTTATATACCAGTTGACAAACTGAAACAATATCAAGGCACATCCGTTTATATTCAGCATTTTTATGAAGATAAATGGTGGCAATATGAACCGAATCTATATAAAACAAAGGATAAAAAGTATACGCTCTTTGTCTATCATGGTGTGGATAATGGGAGTTTTGATTTTGGGATATTTAAGTAAGATCATGTAAGAAAGTTGTGTGAGTAAGATCAGTATAAATAAGACAATTTAAGTAAGACAGATAGATTAAATAATGAATTTGGTATGGTTGAATATTGAGAAGGATTTCCAACTGATGAAAAAAGAAAAGGAAGAGAATGGGGAAAAACAGGATTGGATAAGAATCAGAAGGAGGATGTTTCGATAATGGAAAATAAAAAGAAACAGAAATGTATAAAGAAAATAGAGGTAAATAAGATTTGCTTAGGTATGATATTGCTGGTTTGTCTGGTTTTATCAGCCTGTGGAAATAATTTTTCCTACAGCGTTTCCTCTACTATAAATTTAACAGGACCATCTGATTGGAAGGAAAATCTTCCGCCTTATACAGGAAAAGAAAGTATTGCCCTTAATAATAATGTTCCCTATTTTACAGAAGAAGAGATTACAACAGAGGTTTTTGAAAATTATAGCGAACTGGATGGATTAGGCCGTTGTCAGGTTGCCTTTGCTAATATTT
>ERZ808029.826-NODE-826-length-13765-cov-3.531560_pt1 | contig 13765 bp, 11 predicted proteins | sample MGYA00380185_ERZ808029 | MGnify/ENA primary metagenome ERZ808029 (study PRJEB31490, sample SAMN06133404) | mouse gut metagenome | isolation source: M2_3 | host: mice | place: China: Chengdu | collected 2015-05 ... | reverse complement strand
AACTGAGCTTTTTGGGAGGCAACCAAAACCTCGGCGCCCCCTTCCGGCGGCTGTACAATCTCCACCTCCAGCCCCTCCTGGCGAAAATACCCTTTTTCACAAGCCACATACAGCCCAGTGTGGTTGGTGTTAGGTGTCCAGTCCAAAACAAAAGTAATCTTCCTTTTGTCCGCCACAGAATCATTTCCACGAAAAGATGGGTCCTCTTTCGGAGAATCTCCCTGAAAACTGCAGGCTGCCATTGTAATCCCCATCCCTCCGGCCAGTATCATTTTCCATATGTTCCTCATACACGATTCCTCCCATGAGTCCCCTCTTCCCTGCGGCGCCAGGGCATACAAGCCCTTTCCAGCATTTCTACTCCCTTCATCAAAATCAGGCTAATCACTGAAATCAAAAAAATCACCGCAAACATTTTATCAAAAGAAAAGGCTTTTTTCACCCGTGTCATATAAACCCCAAGTCCCCCAAATCCCCCCAGCCATTCCGAGATCACTGCTCCCACCACTGCATAGGAAGCGGAAATTCGAAGTCCGGAAAAAAATTGTTCCATAGCCCCCGGCAGCTTCATGTAAAGGAAAATCTGCCACTGCCCTGCCCCCATAGCCCGCATCAAATTTACTGCATCTGGGTCAACTGACTTAAATCCCGTCAGCAGACCTACAGCGATAGGGAAAAATGTGGTAATAACAATCAAAATCACCTTAGGCGTCATCTCATATCCAAACCACAGCACCAAAAGAGGCGCCACCGCCACAGCAGGAATGGTCTGAGTCAGAATCATCAGCGGGTAAAGAGCCTGATACAGCACATCAAACCGATCCATAATCACTGCCATAAAAAACCCCAGGAAAATCCCCAAAGTCAGTCCCACAAAAGCTTCCCCTAAAGTAACTGCCGAATGTTTCATCAAAGCCGGAAACTCTGACAAAAAAGCCTGTCCCACCTGAACCGGAGAGGGTAAAAGAAAAGCATCCACAAGTCCAAATCCTGTGACAAACTGCCACAGGATAAGAACCGCTGCAACTGCAGACCAGGACCACAGCTTACTGGTGATGTTTGGTAACTTTTTTGTCAATGGTCAGCACATCTCCTTCCGGGCGGTAAGTGACCTTAATATAAGCAGCCACAGAAGGAGCACCTGCACGAATCGCAATATGCTGACATTCCTTTACAATATCCATCAGCTCATCATAATCCCCTTCAATAGCCGTCTCAAAAGGTCCCACATAACAGTTTAACCCTGTGCTTTTAATATAAGCAATGACCTCATCCACCACACGAATCAATTCCTCGTCATTGGCTGCCTCTGGCAATGACTGAATCGCTACACTTGCGTTCATAGTAAACTCCTTTCTTTTTAGCTGAAGCATATCTTTTAAACAAATCAAATCCCCATACAAACACGGCACTTAACTCATTACCCGCCGAAATAAAAAATCCGTCTGGTTCTCCCAGACGGACGGATACTTTTCCTATCACAAAAAAAGTCATTTCCTACGCTGGCATTATCCAGATCAGGTTCCAGGGTTTAAAATAAATCCTATTTTATCTCAGCCAGACCTACACTCCAGCACCCCTTTTAATTGTCGTTTTTCAGTTTATCACAGTTTTCAGAAGAAGTCAACCGAATTTCTCTGTTGCTGCAACGAAGTACTAGAGTGTGTCTGGAACCATTCTCTCATTCTTCTCTTGCGGACCTCCCCCACCCTTTAACCCCTTGCCCCTCTGAACACCAACTTGACATTTCCAGATTTTTCTGCTTTAATCTCTATATACCCATAACTTTAAGCAAGAAAGGAAAGGAAAAGAAAGACATGAATGTATTGGAAACCACAAAAGCCCCCGGCGCCATTGGACCCTATTCTCAGGGATTTGAAGTAAACGGCATGGTTTACACTTCAGGCCAGATTCCGGTAAATCCCGAAAACGGACAGGTTCCGGAAGGCATCGCCGCCCAGGCAGAGCAGAGCTGCAAAAATGTAGGCGCTATTTTAGAAGCTGCTGGCACTGGATTTGAACATGTATTCAAAACCACCTGTTTTCTGGCAGATATGGCAGATTTTGCTGCATTTAATGAGGTATATGCCACCTACTTTACCTCCAAACCAGCCAGAAGCTGCGTTGCTGTAAAAAGCCTTCCCAAAGGGGTTCTGTGCGAAATCGAAGCCATTGCAGTAAAGAATGCATAACATAAAAACAAAAAACAGCAAAAAAAGCGGTGCAAAATTTATCCCTTTGCGCCGCTTCCTTTTTCATTCTATTTGATTTTTTTCGCCCCTGCAATCAGATAATGCCTCCCATTGGCAGAAGTCACCTGTTCTGCTCTTCCAAGAAGAGCCTTTTTCTTTAACTCCCTCCATCCCATTTTCCCGCCAATATCCTGGTGCTTCTTTTCTTCCTCCTCCCAGTCGATTAGCTCTAAAAGCTGCAAAGCCATCTGATACTCCTTGGATTCCAGACAGGAACTAATTTTTTCTTTTAATTTATCGGGACCAATCAACTCCCGAAGAGTCGCCTGATATTCCTTGTCACTGACAGGAAACAGATGAACCGGATTTCCGTCAAACCATCCCACATACCCACAGTAAATCCCCTTTACTGACCACTCCACCGTACCGTAAAATTCTCCCAAATAATCCTTTTTAAGATAAACTTCCGGAAGCTTCACATGCTCCACCGTCTCACTCATGGACATTCCCTGATTCATACAATCCAACGTCTTTAAAAGAACATACTCTATAGCATCCCGGAAGGTTCCAACCTGATCCTTTATTTTCTCTCTGCCTAACAACGGTTTTGTATGTCCGGGAAGAAGGGCCTCTGCCTCATAGGAGAGAATCATGTCCAATGAATCAATCCATGTGGCAATATCCCGGTACTGGGTTCCCCGAATGGCATACAAATTAGGCCAGCAGCCATAGTAATTATCTCCGGTGCAGATTACCTGATCATCCTCCAGCCAAATCAATATCTGATCATCCGTCTCTCCCATCGCCCTTACCATTTTAAGCTTTACTCCATCAATGACCCGCTCCACTTCCTTTTCCCGGTAAATGGTGGTGGGAGCCAGGATGTCAGGAGCGCCCTTTCCCATTGCTCTTCCCTCCCGGATTCCGATTCCCTGACTGATATTTTCCTCATCTGTCAGCCCATATCCAAACTGGTCTCCTCCCCGCTGAATTAACACATCCTGAAGACGGTCATAATATTTTAACATCGGCTTTTCAGGAGCAAAAGCAATCACCTCTTTTACCGTATTCCGAAATACTCCTGCCCCGCCCCGGTGGTCCGGATGTCCATGGGTGTAGATTATGGTTTTTACCGGCTTGTCTGTAATCTCCCTCAGCTCTTTCTTCAAATCCTCCCCATAGCCCGGACTATCCAGTGCGTCAATTAAAATCACAGAAGTATCTCCAATAATTCCAATAGAATTGCTGTGTCCGTAGGCCAGAAAATGATAAATTCGGTCATTGACTTTTGTCAACGTCTTCTGGTAATTTGCCTCTGTAAATGCTTTTAATTTTTGTTCCCCTGTCATCGGATTTTCCTCCCTGTTTGTTTGCGAAAACCTTCCTAAATCTCTCCATTTTATCCGAACATGTTTGAAAAATATTTTCTTCAGACACACTCTAGCATATCACATTCTCTTTCTAAAAAAAAGTCTGAAATTTTTTATTGCAGTTCACCGAGAGCCGCCACAAACCTCTTGTTTTTCTGCCCCTCCACTGGTATAATTATAGCATTACCGTATTCATTTTCGTGTAAGCTATTTTCAAGTGAGACAACCGGAAAATGAAACGGAAAAAAGTTCGAAAGTAACTGGAAAAAGGAGATGGGAGTATGAAAACAAAAAAAGATGCCGCCGGTGAAGCCGGCGCGTCGCGACAAGGCATTGGAATTACAGGCAAGCTGGCTTTCTCCATTGTCGTAAGTGTTGTGATTGCTGTGGCAATTCTTCTTGCCGTAGTTTATTTTAAAATGTCACATGCACTGTTAGACAAAAGTGAACATTTGCTTGAAACCACCACAGAACGGACGGTCCAGGAAACCAGAGCCTGGATGAACAAAACCCTGACCATGCTGGAAACCCAGCTGGATACTATCGAGTACCAAGATATGGATATATCGGCCATGACAAATTATATCCGGCACACAGTCAACCAAAATGAAGCTTACCCTGCCGGATTGTATGTAGCACTGACCGACGGCACCCTTCACCATGCTTCTTTTGTAGCCGGAGCAGATTACGATCCCACCGTAAAAATCTGGTATCAAAAGGGTCTTCAGTCGGATTCCTTTATCTTAAGCGATGCCTACTTAGACGAGAACAGTCAGTCCTATGTAGTAGGCGCTTCCTGTGTGTTAAAAAACCGCAATGGTCAAATACGGGGAGTGGCCGCTGCGGACGTATATCTGGATTCGATTTCCAACATTGTCAGTGGAATTCAGATTGAGGACACTGGCGGCATCTTTCTGGTAGATACCTTGACCAATACCATTATCGGCCATCGGGATAAATCACTTACCGGACAGAATCTAAACCAAATGACGGATGACATGTATGTTTATGTCAATCAGCAAATTCAGGGGAAAAAGACCGGCTTGTCCCTCTACCACAATACATATATCCAGGTGGAAAATGTTCCTGGCAGCAGCTGGGCGGCCGTGGCTTATGTATCCCGAAGCGAGGTTTTACAGGAGCTGAAACAGTTGACCATCAATATGCTGACCGTGGCGGTACTGGCGGTTCTGCTGTTGATTCTTCTGATCATAATTCAGGTCCGGCGTGTCATTGGACGTCCCATCAAGGAATTAAGCCTGGTGGCCACACGAATCGCACAGGGAGAGCTGGATCAGACTATTCATTATCATTCCAGCGATGAGCTTGGTGTTCTGGCCAAAGATTTTAATCAGGTTACTTTAAGACTTCGGGACTATGTTGCCTACATTCAGGAAGTTTCAGAAAAACTACGGGAAATCGCTTCAGGAAATCTCACATTCACCCTGAAACAACAGTACACCGGGGAGTTTGAGAAGATCAAAATTGCCCTGGACGAGATCTCCTATGCTTTAAACAACACCATGGGACAGCTGCAGGCTGCCTCCAGAGATGTGGCAGCAGGCGCCCAGCAGGTCTCCAACGGAGCCATGACCCTGTCTCAAGGTTCTACAGAGCAGGCATCCGAGGTTGAGACTCTGGCTGGACATATCGGCGCAGTGTCGGATAGTGTACACAAAGTAGCACAAGGCGCAGAAAAAGTCAGCCTCATCTCTCAGGAAGTGAAGCGTGGACTTTTGTCCAGCAATGATAAAATGCAGAATATGACCGAGGTTATACAGCGAATCAGTGAAAAATCCACTGAAATCCACAAAATTGTGAAAACCATTGAAGACATTGCCTTCCAGACCAATATTTTGGCTTTGAACGCCGCGGTGGAGGCCGCCAGAGCGGGAGCCGCAGGAAAGGGCTTTACTGTGGTTGCAGACGAGGTTCGCACTTTGGCTGGCAAATCTTCTGCCGCAGCTCAGGAAACCACGGTTTTGTTAAGCCAGACCGTGGAATCCATGAATGACGGAGTGCGTGCGGCTCAGGATACAGCAGATTCCATGTTAAAGGTAGTGGCGCAGGCGGACGAGATGAGCCGTCTGATCGATGGTATTGCACAATACACCAAAGAACAGGATGCCAACACAACCGACATCACCCGCGGAATTGAACAAATATCCACAGTCGTTCAGACCAACGTTGCCACAGCAGAAGGCAGCGCCGCTGCCAGCGAAGAGCTGTCTGGTCAGGCTGTCATGCTGCGGGAGCTGGTAGCAAAGTTCCGTCTGCGGGAACAATAAGTTTTCCATCAAACAGGGATAAAGCAGCAAACCATTTTATGGCTTTTCTGACTTTATCCCTGTTTTGTCCCTATCCCTTGTCTGTCGTCACAGATACTTGACCAATACAACCCCTATGAAACTCCACAGGACCCATCTGGAAAAAGATACTTTATCATCTCTCCAATTCCGTCATGGTCATTGTCCTGTTTTGTCACTAAATCCGCCACGGCCTTCACATGTTCCGGCCCATTTTTCATAGCCACCCCCAAGCCTGCATACTGCAGCATCCGAATATCATTATAGCTGTCGCCAAAGCAGATCATCTTCTCTCTGGCAATCCCCAGTATGTTAAGAAGGTGCTTAAGACCATAGGCTTTATCCACATTTTTCGGACTTACCTCCAGATAAAAAGGTTCTGAGTGAAAAATCTGCGCCTGGTGGAAATACCTTCCAAACAGAATTGGTTCTATCCGCTCCAGAACATCCGGGTCTCCTGTAAGAATACACTGATTCACCTCAAGCTTTCTTTCAGTTCCAAGATTTTTGTGATATTCTATGGGCATCTGGCTGATTCCAGATTCCAGTTTCAAATATTGGTCTGGTATGGTTCCTGCCAGAATCACGCCTGTTCCATAGGCAGCCATGCCAATACCATATTCCAGCGCATCCTTCCACAGCCGTTTTGGAATATGTGCAGGCAGACGCCGCTCAAAAATACAGATCCCTGTCTTTATGTGAATTATTTTCCCCCCATTAAACGCCAGAATATAACTATCAAACCGGTCCAACTGCAATTTCCTGGCTATGGGATAAATTCCTTCCGGCGGCCTTCCGGATGCCAGAACTACCTTTATTCCCTGTTTCTGAATCCGAATCACTTCCTCACACGTTCTGGCCATTACCTCTTTTTTGGAGTTTGTCACCGTTCCGTCAATATCCAGAACCAGCAATTCATAATTCATTTATGAAGCTCCTTATCATAAGCCCATGGTCAGATATGTCTTTCTTGTCTCCTCTGGCACCATATTTCCTCCAGTGGCCCATGCAATATGCGTGGCGTTTTTCATCTGACCGGAAAGACCTTCCTTTTCAATATAAGCTTTCAGATCATCGGGACGAATCAGCACTGCAAAAGAGGCGCAGGAGCTTGGTTCAATAAAAATCTCCTCCCTGTCCAGCAGCCCTCTCATCAGATCATACAGCTTCCAATCTTCTACGGTGGCAATGCCGGAAAGCACAGGTTCCATCACTTTCCCTACAAACGCTGACGGACGCCCCACAGCAAGCCCGTCTGCATCGGTTTTTCCATCAATGCCAAAATCCTTTACGCTCACCTGGTCCTGAAGACCTGTAGCCATTCCAAACAACATGCAGCAGGCGTGAACTGGTTCTGTGAAAAAGCAATGTACATTGTCACCGTAAATTTGCTTCAAACCATAAGTTACCCCGCCTGGAGCCCCTCCAATCCCGCAGGGAATGTAAACAAACAAAGGATGATCTTTGTCCACAACAATCTTTTGCTCCTCCAGCTGAGTTTTCAGTCTTTCTCCGGCCACACTGTAACCCAAAAACAAATTTTTGGAGTTTTCATCATCCACAAAATAACTCATCTCATCTGCATCCGAATTTTTCCGTCCCTGTTCTACTGCTGCACAATAGTCATCGGAATATTCAATCACTTCCACCCCCCGGCTTCTTAACAGATCTTTTTTCCACTGTTTTGCATCTGCAGACATGTGGACAATCACATGGAAACCTAGCTTTGCACTCATAATTCCAATGCTCATCCCAAGATTTCCGGTGCTTCCCACCTGTACGGTATGCTTTCCGAAAAATTCCTGAAATTTTGGCTCTGCCAGCACACGGTAATCATCAGTGCCCCTCAAAAGTCCAGACTCCATTACCAGATCTTCTGCATGTTTTAACACCTCATAGATTCCTCCTCTGGCTTTCACCGAACCGGAAACCGGCAGATGGCTGTCCATTTTTAACATCAGACGTCCTTCCAGCGCCGCTCCATAAGTTTTGTCTAAATAATCCTTCATTCCTGCAATTTCTCGCAGCTCGGACTCAATGATTCCGCCAGTTTCCTCCAGTTCCGGAAAAACCTTCTTTAAATATGGAGCAAAACGTTCCAACCGAAGCCTTGCATCTTCAATCTGATTTGACTGAAGCAGATCAATCTTTTTTTCTCCGTTGGGAATCTTCTTATCATTCAGCCAGAATGTTTCTTTCTGCCGGGACGCATCGCCTACAGCAGGAATGGTGTCTATATATTTTTGCAGATCATTTCTCATCTATGTATTCTCCTCTTCTAATTTCAAATACTCGTTTTTCGGGTCCATAAATTCCTTCACCGCTTTTCTCACCTGAGGCCCAAGAAAAAAAAGCGCTGCAATATTGGGCAGGATCAACAGTCCCAGAGCACAATCCTGAATATACCAAACCAAGTCAATACTTCCTAAGCTTCCCAAAATAATGACCACTGGAAACAGGTATCGGTAAACTATAGCCAATTTTGGCATTTTCAAATAAGTCAGGCTCACATGGCCAAAATACCATTGACTCATCAATGATGTGCTAGCAAACAGAATTAAACTGATATAGATCACATACTCCATTCCCGGAAATACACTTTTAAAGGCTGCTGCCGCTAACGTGGAAGCATTTTCATGAAACCCGTTTGCACCAGTAATCAGAACCGTAAACCCGGTGGTGCTGCTGATCACTATAGTATCAATAAACACCTCCATCACGCCATACATCCCCTGACGAACCGGATGGTCCACTTCCGCGGAAGAATGGATGACTGCTGCTGACCCTTCCCCTGCCTCGTTAGAATAAAGACCTCTGGCAACCCCAAACCGCATTGCTTCTTTTATGGTAATGCCCGCCATAGCTCCTATCCCTGCACGGAAGGAAAATGCTTCTCTTAAAATCGAAACCATCATATTTAGTATCTGCCCTGCATTTAAAATCATCACCAGCAGACCGCCGCATACATAAATCCCTGCCATCACAGGAACCACGCTCTGAGCCACCTTCACCAGACGTTTAAATCCTCCCTGTATAATCAGGCTCATCACAACTGCCATGACAATACCAGTCAGAAGAAAAGGACCCTGAAACCCTTCATAAACCACATTGGAAATCGTATTGGACTGAATCAGCGTACCGCCGGAATTTTGAATAAAAAGCAAAACTGCAACAAAAATCCCCGCCCATCTCCACCCCATGCCATGTTCTATATAATACATGGGACCTCCGGTTATGTTTCCTTTCTCGTCGTGACCGTGATATTCGACGCCCATAACGATCTCCCCGAACTTGGTGGCCATTCCCAAAAATGCAGCCATCCACATCCAGAATAGAGCACCAGGACCTCCTGATAAAATCGCTGTGGATACTCCCACAATATTACCACTTCCCACACAGCTTGCCACTGCAGCACAAAGGGCCTGATAGGAGGAGCATTTTTTTTCATCTCTGATTTCTTTTTTACCTCTGGAAAACTGAAAATATCCTTTTTTCAGAAGCCAGACACATTTTATCTGAACACAACCTGTTATCACCGTATAAAAAGCTCCTAACCCTAAAAGAGCTGCCAAAAGCCAGTCGCCCCAGAGAAAATCTGCCAGCATTTTAAACAAATGTTCTGCTTTTTCCATGGGCTGTTCCTCATTTTAACAGGTTACTGCCCTCTGCATCCGGCAATTCCACTCCCATGATTCCCGCCAATGTGGGCGCCACATCAATGAGGCGAACCTGTTCAAGATTTCCGGGGATGATGCCTTTTCCAGTCAGCATAAAGGAAGCCCGCATTTCCGGAAACTCTTCGCTGTATCCATGCTGGGCTTTCTGAGTCAGCCGAGTCCGGCAATAATCCCCTTCCACGTCATCCCTTAGTTCATACCCTTTCTTTGATACAAGCACATAAGCTGCATCCGGGAACCCTCCACGTTTCTTTGCGCCTGCATGGTCAATCACTTCCAAAATCCCACTTTCCGAGTCCCTTTCCAGACGTTTTACGATTCCTTTCAAAATCTCTGCCGCCTCCAAATCCTTTAAGTCTGCAAGTCGTATTTCCGCTGTTCCGCCGGCTCTCTGGCTGAATGCTCTCCAGCTTATTACATTTCCATGTGCATCCGTCTTTATAAGGCCAGACTCTTTTAAAAGAATATTGGGGGAGATATTATGGGTATTGTCCAGTGTTCCGTGATCCGACGCCACACATACTACCAGATTGCCGCCAGTGATTCTTTCTGCCTCCTCAATCAGTTCTCCCACCATAGTATCAATCTTTTCCAGGCTTCGTGCCGCCTCTTTACTATAGACGCCGTTTTGGTGGGCGCTCTCGTCAAAACTTGCAAAATAGGCTGACATAAAAAACGGTTTTTCCGAAATGGAGGGCATCAGTTTATGTTTCAGCATCCACAATGCCGCCTTCCCTCTTTGTGCATCTCCCTCATCGGAAAGATCTAATCCCCCGGCATAGACGCCGATCTCTTTTTCCATCTCCTCAATCAACCCTTGAGGCTTTGCCACTGCATCAATCAGTCTGCTGTCAAGTTCGCTTCCATCCCACCAGAACTCTGGCGCAATATAATCTCCTTTTGCGCCAACCGATGTAGGAAATGCAACGCTGGCTGAGCAATATCCGCCCTCTCTGGCTGCCTCCCAAAGAGTTTTTACACGATTGTTGGCAAACCAGTACCAGGCTCCCTTATGTTTTCCCTCCGGGTCAAAAATTCCATTATTCACAATCCCATGAACCGCCGGATTGGTTCCTGTAATCATGCTCTGATGGCATGGATAGGTAAAAGTGGGAAATACACTTTTGCTCCCCTCTCTGGCTGTCAGACCATTCTCCACAAAATATTTGGTAATATTGGGAAGTGTAATTCCCAAACGTTCCTGTTCAAAAACAAACTCTGGTTTCAATGCATCTACAGATATAAGCAATACACTTGGCCGTGTGCTATCCTGATTTTTAAGTACAGCCATGATTTATCCATCCCTTTCCTTTGAAATAACTACCCTTACCCCTGCACTCTCCAGCGCCTTTGCCTGATTGTCTGAAACGCCGGAATCAGTAATGACCATGGAAACCGCTTCAATTCCACACATTTTTACCAAAGAATTGTTTCCCACCTTAGAGCTGTCTGCCAAAACGATGGTATGGTCTGCTGCTTCCATCATTTTGTTCTGAACCGAGATCTCATCCATCCTTTGATATGTGATTCCGCGTTCTACGGATATTCCGCAGGTCGTAAGGAAAAATATATCTACATTAATTTTAGAAAAAATAAGTGTTGCAACATCAGATACAAACGCCTCCTCATCTGCCCGGTAAACCCCGCCTGTCAAAACTAGTGTAATGCCTTCAGCGCCTGCCAGTTCATAAGCAACGGCAAAGGAATTTGTAACTACGGTCAAAGAACGGAATTTTGTTTTAACCGCTTTTGCCAGAAAAAGAGACGTTGTTCCCGAATCCAAAGCTATGGCCTGTCCCTCACTGATATGGTTTACCGCTTCCATGGCAATAGCCTCTTTACTGGGAATATTTTCCTCCCGTCTTTTGCTGAAAGAAGTATAGGTGGAATCTTTACTTTGAGACGTTTCCCGTTTCATGGCACCTCCCCGGATACGCCGGAGCATTCCTTTTGCCTCCATAGTTTCCAAATCTCTTCTTATGGTCTCTCTGGAGGTCTGTAAAACATCACAGAGAGTAATGGTTCTCACACTGCCTTCCCGCTCTACTAAATTATAAATTTCCTCGTATCTTTGTTCTGATAACATTTATTTTATTCCCTTCCATTTGTCAAATCCATTTTTCAATTTCGATGTTAGCATATATTTGCACAAAATGCAATATGTATTTTTCCATTTTGTCAGTTTTACAACACATATTTGCAAGTTTATTTGAAGAACAAATCACAAAATCCACATATTTACAAATTTTTGCATCTTTTTGCATCTTTTCACTTGACATTACACAAAAATACAACTATACTAAATTTTGTCAAATCCATTTCACAAAATCCAATAGAACGAGGTAAGCCATTATGTCTCAACAAACAAAAGGACCAATCGACAAAAAATGGGTTTCTTTTGGAATCCTGATGCTGGGAGCCGGAACCATTTACAAGCTGGGATTTTTAAAAGATGCATTTTATGTACCAATGCAAGAATTTATGGGATTGTCCCACACACAAATCGGAACTGCCATGAGTATCGCCGGCCTGATTTCCACCTTCGGTTTCCTGGCTTCCATTTATCTGACTGACCGGGTATCAAAAAAGATTATGATTCCATTGTCCCTCATCAGTATTTGTGTGTGCGGAATCGGCCTTTCCACGTTTCCCTCCTACCCAGTCTTCCTTGTGATCTATTGTCTTCTGGCAATCTGTGCAGACATGCTGTACTGGCCTACCATGCTCAAGACAGTTCGGCTTTTAGGCAATGAAGATGAGCAGGGACGGATGTTTGGCATCATGGAAGCCGGAAGAGGTCTGATGGACACGATTATTGCCTTTGGCGCTCTTGGAATTTTCTCTGCTCTTGGAAGCACAGCTACGGGACTGAAAATGGCGATTTTGTTCTATTCGGTCGTCCCTGGTGTGATCGGTATTATTATGTATTTCTTGTTGGAACCAGATGACGCTCCGGCCGTTGCGGTGGATCCCAAGGAGGCATCAACTGATACTGCAGAAGAAACGGGCAATGCCAATAAACGAGCCTGGGATGGTGTGATGAGAGCTTTGAAAAACAAAAATATCTGGCTTGTATCTTTTAATGTGTTTTTTGTATACAGTGTTTACTGCGGACTCACCTATTTTATTCCATTCCTGGAAGAAGCCTATGCCCTTCCTGCTGCCCTGGTGGGTGTCTATGGAATCATTAACCAATATGGTTTGAAAATGCTTGGTGGCCCCATTGGCGGTTTTATCACAGATAAGGTGCTTCATTCTGCCACCAAATATCTTCGGATTGCTTTTGTGATTGTAGGTGTGATTTTAGCTGTATTTTCCTTGCTCCCCCATCAGGCAATGGGAATTGGAATGGGAATGATCATCACTTTGGGAATCAGCGCCTGTGTTTATAGTATGCGTGCCATATTCTTTGCCCCCATGGATGAAGTTCACGTCCCCCGTGAAATCACAGGTTCTGCCATGTCTATGGGTTCCTTTATCGGATACCTGCCAGGTGCTTTTATGTATGCGGTCTATGGAGGTATTTTGGACAGGTTTGACGGCCTTGCAGGTTATCGCATCGTTTATATTATTATGGCAGTTTTTGCAGCAGGTGGATTTTTGCTGAGTACTTATATTTTGAAAACCATTCGAAAGAATCAGAAGGTTGAACATTAGCGTCTGAATTTACAGTTTCATATTCCTTGTAAAAAAAGCAATTCAAGCATAATACAATACCTTGAATTGCTTTTTCTTTCATTCTATTGGTCTATTTACCGAAATGTATCTAAAATATCCGTTCATCCCCCTTGCTCAAACTTCTCCCTAAGCTTCCCCAAAGCCTTTTTCTCAATCCGGCTCACATACTCTCCTGTCAAGTTAGGGCTAAAAAGTTTATTGTATCAGCACAGTTTTTCCCTCAAATGCAAACCCATATTTACGAATCCGTTCTGATGCAATCCCCCTGGCTTCTAAAGCTGACGCATATTGCTGTTCTTCTATCTGCCTCAACGCGGCACTCACAGTATCCTCCAAAGATTTCTCCGCCCCGGAATCCTTAACCTTAAATTCCATGATTATGGCATGGTCTGTTTCATTTTTCGGCTCCATCATCACATCATATCTTCCAAAGCCGCTTTCCCGATTAGAAGTGATGACATAGCGGTCTGCTAGCTCCACAGCCAGTCCCAACACAAAGCCATGGTAAAACCGCTCTGGCTGAGTTTCTATGGAGGGATTCT
>ERZ808029.822-NODE-822-length-13814-cov-3.899978_pt1 | contig 13814 bp, 8 predicted proteins | sample MGYA00380185_ERZ808029 | MGnify/ENA primary metagenome ERZ808029 (study PRJEB31490, sample SAMN06133404) | mouse gut metagenome | isolation source: M2_3 | host: mice | place: China: Chengdu | collected 2015-05 ... | reverse complement strand
CCTGGCCAGACTGCTGCCACAAAATCACTTCCATCCTCCCGTTGACAGAAATACCTGTTTTTTACCCCTTCCTCATAAACCGTATATCCGTCTTCTATCTTTACACCTGCATCAATAATCGGAATGAGACGAACCTTTTGGTCTTTCATCTCCTGAACAAACTGGGAAAAATCCCAGAAGTTTTCTTCATGGAAGGTAAAATCTTTATAATTCTGCATATAATCTATGTCCATATAAATCATATCCAGAGGAATATGGTTTTTCCGGTATCCCTCTGCCACCTGGCGAAAATCTTCTTTTGTCTGGTATCCCCACCGGCTCTGTCCGAATCCAAATGCAAATTTGGGCGGAATATAGCTTCTTCCGATTATTTTACGGAATTGTCTCACAATGTCATAAGGACTGTCCCCATCAATCACATACAATTCCAAATCCGCCTCTTCACAAGTGATTGTCAGAGTATCCATACGAGTAAAACCAATATCAAAAATAAGTTTGGAAGGATAATCCACAAAAAGTCCAAAAGCCGTCTCTCCTGCAATCACAATAAAATTGTGAGCTGCATAAAGAGACTTTACACTCTCTGTATGATTTGGATTATCTGTACAATAACTGATATAACAGCCGCCTCTTTTGTTGATTCCCCGGTTGGATTCTCCAAGGCCATAAACCACGTCCTTTTCCTTCAGGGTATAGGTAAAAGAAAAACCGTTCTCAAGACAAATGGTTCCATAGTTTGGAGAACCGTTTTCCCCTTTTATGTTCCTGATCACTGCTTCTGTATGAAAAGGTGTTCCGTAAACATATTTCCGAACCATCCTGCTCTCTCCTTATTCCTTTGTCCCTAACTTTTCAATGGCTTTTTTCACCCTTAACAGAGATTCTTCTTTTCCCAACACCTCCATAATCTCGGTTGCTCCGGCTGGTGTCATCTGTTTGCCGGATACTGCCGTGCGAATCGGCCACATGACAAATCCGGTTTTCACTCCCTTTTCTTCCACATACCGAGAAAGAACGCCATACAAAGCGTCATTGGAAAAATCCTCCTGTTTCTCCAAAAGAGGTAGCACATCAGTCAACACCTGCAATGCACTTTCTGCTGTGGATTTCATCTTTTTATGTGCATACATGGCGATGTCATATTCCGGCATTTCCTGAAAGAAATCAACATGTCCTCCAATGTCCGGCAAGACTTCAATTCGGGTCTTTACCATAGCGGCAATCTTTTTTAAATCCAGATCTTTTTTAATTACTTTTTGGATGTAAGGCTCTGCCATAGAGTAAAACTTATCAAATTCCATGGCTTTTAAATATTCCCCATTCATCCATTTCAGTTTTGTCACATCAAACACTGCTGGAGATTTGCTTAAATTGTGGTAATCAAACACCTGAATCAATTCTTCTAAAGAATAAATCTCCCGGTTCTCCTCAGGAGACCATCCCAACAGCGCCACATAATTCACCACAGCTTCTGACACAAAGCCCTGATCAATTAAATCTTCATAAGAAGCATGTCCGCTTCTTTTGCTAAGCTTTTTGTGCTCCTCATTGGTGATCAACGGACAGTGAACGTACACAGGAACCTGCCAGCCAAAAGCTTCATACAGACGGTTATATTTGGGAGAGGACGACAAATATTCATTTCCCCGGACCACATGGGTTATTCCCATCAGATGATCATCCACCACATTGGCAAAGTTATAAGTAGGATAACCGTCTGATTTGATTAGCACCATATCATCCAATTCCGAATTATCTACGGTAATATCTCCATAAATCTCATCATGGAATGTTGTGCTACCCTCTCTGGGATTATTCTGCCGAATCACATAAGGCATTCCTGCCGCCAGATTTGCCTCAATCTCCTCTTTCGACAGGTGAAGACAATGCTTGTCATAAGCCATAATCTCCTCCCCATTCACCGATGTCTTCAGAGAATCCAGACGCTCCTGTGTACAAAAGCAGTAATATGCCTCCCCTTTTTCAATCAGTTTCTTTGCATATTCCAGATAAATTCCGGCCGCCTGACGCTGACTTTGAACATAAGGACCAACTCCTCCGTCTTTGTCTGGTCCCTCATCGTGTATCAGACCAGTCTTTTCCAATGTCCGGTAAATAATCTCTGTGGCTCCCTCCACATAACGCTCCTGGTCTGTGTCCTCAATTCGCAGGAGAAAATCCCCGTCATCATGTTTTGCAATCAGATAAGCATACAATGCCGTTCTTAAATTTCCCACATGCATCCGGCCTGTGGGACTGGGTGCATATCTGGTACGGATTCTTGTCATTTTTCAAATCTCCTTTAAGCTATAAATTCGCAGCCGTTCCCATGGGAGCGGTTACATAAATTCTTCCCCGATTATATACTAAATGAAGACAAATGGAAAGGGGATTTTTTCCTGTAAAGGTATTCCATTCTCTCTTAAAATCCTTTATAATAGCATTATTTCAAAATTATATAAAAATTTACAAGGAGAACCATAACCTATGCAGCCGAAACACCTTCTTTTAGATTTGGATGGCACTTTATGGGACACGGCACAGGTATCTGCTGACGCCTACAACAAAGCCCTTCGCAAAGACGGACGCAGTGACCGAATCATCACTGCTGAAACAATTCGTAAAGAATTTGGAAAATCCGACCAGGAAATTGCAGACGATTTGTTTTCCGAATTTCCGCTTCCAGTTCGAAGCCAGCTGATGAAGCTGTGTGATCAGGCGAACACTACTGCCCTATGTGAAACCGATACCCAAATGCTTTATTCGGATATCCGCAGCACCTTAGATGCCTTGATTTCTCAATGCTCTTTTTATATTGTCAGCAACTGCGGAACTGGCTATATTGAAATGTTTTTAAAAAAATATCATCTGGAATCCTATATCACGGATATGGAATGCTGCGGCAATACTGGAAAGCCTAAATGGGAAAACATCCGTCTCCTCATGGAGCGCAATCAAATTTCGTCTGTTGACGCTGCTTATGTAGGCGATACTGCTGGGGACAGCAACTCTGCCGCCAAAGCTGGAATCCCTTTTATTTTTGCTTCTTATGGATATGGCGCTGTAGATAAAAAAGATTTGAATATTGATCACTTTGCAGATCTTTTAAGGCTTTATAAATAATTTTACAAAATCTGGTTTTACTTGAACTAAAGCGCATCTGGCGAAAAGCAATTTTCAGACACACTCTAGGAAAATGACCCAAGAAAAAAGGGAGTGCCGCAAAATCTACAGATTTTACAACACTCCCTTTAAAAAATCACTTTATTTGCGGCGCTGGGTACGTCTTTTTATACCACATTTTTTCATAACCACAAACACTGCGGCTACGACCGCTGCTCCAATTCCCACAAAAATAATCCAGGATGGACTGTTCTTCATCAACACAATCTCCCCATATGTACCTCCATCAAAAATCAGATAATCTCCATCTTTGGTTGCTGCCACTACCTCCACGGTTCCATCTCGAATCACTCCAACCACATCTGCTCCTTTTGCCAGTATATGAAGCTTTACATCCTCTGGCAAAGGACGGTTCTCTGGATCTTGAATGTGATATTGATACATTTTTACCATCTGATATCCATTTGGAACAGAAACCGACTCTTTTTCCTGAATATGAACCGTTACTTCAGGGTAGAAGGATGCCTCTGCCAACAGAAGGGGCATGGGATCACTGGAATTTGCAATCGTTACGGTCCATGGGGTATATACTGCATGGATTTTATAGTTTTTCCGAATGTTGGACAAATCTACATCCTCCCAATGTTGGAAAAATCCTTCTTTTTTCGGCACGGTTGGCATATTCTCTGCGTTTAGAGACTGACCATAGCTGCATACAATCCGCTCCACAATCTGGTCATCTGCCAGGAAAGTTACCGTCAGACTCTTAAATTCATCTGGCAGCTCCTCTTTCTGCAGCAGGGTTTCGTAAGAGATTCCTTCTGCCTCTCCCTTAAATGTGATTCCGTCCACAGCTCCCAGTCCGTCATCCACATAACAGTTGCCTTCTACCTCTCCTTCCTCGTCCCGGTCTCCGGCAATGCTTCCCTTCCACTCTCCGCCTTCTGTCACAACGCTTACCATGGCACAATTATCCTTCAGGTTTTTGCCCCAGCCTGTAATTCCTCCCACATAGTCATTGCCGCTGACCTGACACACGGTATAACTGCCCCGAATCAAAGACTGACTTTCACCTGCGATTCCGCCAGTGTAATCCCCGTCAACAGAAGAAACGTCTCCATAATTCTGATTGGAAGCCAGTACTCCGATTCTTGCTGTTCCTGCAATTCCTCCTGCATAATCCTGCTGCACAGTAATATCTCCGTCATTGCGGCAGCCTCGCACAGACGCTTGGGCATAGCGGTTCATGTACAACGACTCTTCACCATAGGTCTTAATATCTTCTTCCGGGTCCAAATCCAGCTCAATTCCAATGGTTCCCACAATTCCGCCAGCCTGAAAATCCGATAAAATCTCCCCTTTATTGGAACAACCTACAATCATACCGTCAGTTAAATCTACCACGCTCTCTGAAATATCCTCAAATAAAGGTTCTGTATCATCTGATATTTTATTATGCTCTGCTTCTATCCGCTCTTTCCCCTCAACGATAATATCCTGCATTTCATCCAGCTGAGTGTCCAGACGGGCCTTTTCTTCCCTCAGCTGGTCTTTGCCGGACTTGAGATTGTTGGAAAGATAATCCAGCTCGTCATACAGCTGATCCAGCTGTCCGGTTAAATCTTCATCCAGATTGTCCACATCATCAAAAAGCTCATTCTTATATTCTCTGGTCATGTCAAGCAGTTCTTTTGATGCAAGCCGCAAAGCATCCAGATCGTCCTCAAAGCTTCGAACCCCTTTCACCACACCTCTGGCTCCGTCTTCCACCATGATCTGTGTGTCCTCTGCGATTTCCCCCGCACAGTCCTGAAGCTGGTTCATTACCTCATACAAATACTGAAGATCTCCCAGGATTCCTTCTTCTTCATCAAAAATATAGTCATCCGGAAGAGCACTCGTCCCATCTCTTAAACTGGCCAGCAACTCTCTTGCCCGCTTTATGTTTCCTTGCAGGCGGCTTGCTGCCCGCTCTGCAGATCTGCTTCCTAAATCCAGCTCCATATTAGCCAAGGTCTCGTCAATCAAATCTAATTGTCTTCCCGCCTGCTCGTCAAAATCATCCCGCTTCCCTCTTCGGACATCCTTTTTATTGCGGGTTAAATCCCGGATTTCTTTGATCACCTCATCCACCCGGTCCAGATTTCCAATAGAAGCATCGGTAGTATTATGAAGTTTTTGACTCATTGCATCCGTGGTGTCGGCAATCTCATCTACCTGGCTGTTAATCCGGTCAAAGGTGTCGTCCTCATATAAAATTGTCAAAAACGGCTCCAACTGTCCGGTAATTCCCCCCACATCTTTTCGGCCTGTGATGATCCCCTCATTCTCACACAACATCAATATACCGCTCTGACGCCCTGCGATTCCTCCGATATTATAACCTGTATGACCATATCCGATTTGTCCTGTATTGCCGCATTGCTGAATTGTTCCGGAAGAAAGACCGGCAATGCCTCCTACATCATTCACCTTTTCGATTACCACGGTATTGTGAATACTTTCCCGATCTACGGAAATGTCTTTCCCGGAATCTTCATCCAACCCTTCCGAGGCGGCATTGATTTCCCCTTCATTGTACGAGTCCTGTATCATCCCCGCATTTTCTCCGGCAATGCCTCCAATCCTTCGGTTTCCAGTCAGCTCTGCCCGATTTAAACATCCCTCAATTACCCCTGTCTCCTCATTGATTCCTGCGATCCCCCCCAGGTTTTCCAAAGCTTCTCCCTTACCTGCAAAGGTGCAGTTCTGAATGGTTCCTTTATTGGTTCCAGCAATCCCTCCAATTTTCTTTCTGCTTCCATCTGGCTTTAATTCTCCCTGCACATTCAGATTCCGCACAACGGCTTCTTCCTCCAGATACCGAAACAGCCCCTGATTAGATCCTGACTGCCAAATAGAAATGCCGCCAATTGTGTGGTCATTTCCTTCAAAAGTGCCGCAGAATACTGGAATAGGAGAAAATTCTTTTCCCTCAAAGTTTAAATCTGCTTCCAGGCTTACGGTTTTTCCCTCTGAATTTTGTTCGGCTGCATATACTTTGCTAAGCTCCAGAAACTCTTCTTCTGTCCGTATTACAATCACAGACTCCTCTGCCTGTGCAGAAAACGAAGATACAGGCATCGACGTGACCAGAACCGCCGCAGCCATCATCCATGCTGCTTTTCTAGTTCTCCATCTCATGGTCAGCACCTCCTTCAATTTCTGATGTCTGATCTTTGGCATTGGAATCCTCCGGCCAGCTTTCGTCTTTTAATTTGTTCTCACGGTTCTTTCGGTTGTGGTTCTTTGAATCGTTCTTTTCTTTTTCGGTTTTAAAGAACTGGTCAGATATTTCTTTCGTCGGCTGTGTTTGTGCTTCCTTTCCTGACTGCGTCTGATTTTCAGGCTGGAATGTTTTCCCTTCCTGCTGCGGCTCTTTTGTCCGCTTTACTGCCCCACGGTTAAATTCCGTCCGGTCAATCACCCAGTCAAACACCAGCAAAATCTGTGGCAACACAGTCATTACAAGAATAATGGATACTAAAGTTCCCGCGCCCAAAGCTTTGCCAAGAGAGGCAATAATTGCATTGGAAGTCAGTCTTCCCACAGCAAAACCGGCACAGGTAAGAATCGTCCCGGATGTAGCCACAGTGGGAAATGCCTGATTTAACGCCTCTACCACCACCTGTTTTCGATTTGGATTGGTCTTTCGCAAATCCATATAACGGCTGGTAATCACAATCGCATAATCAATGGTTGCCCCCATCTGAATTGCACTGACAATCAAATAGCTTAGGAAAAACATGGTTCCGCCCCTAATAGTGGGAATGGAAAAGTTAATCCAGATACTGCTTTGAATGGTAAGTACAAGCATAATGGGAAGCCCTGCAGACTGGAAAGTAAACAACAATATTATTCCTACAAACAATGCTGTCAGCACGCTGATCTTCACATTATCTGTCCGAAAGGATTTACTCAAATCATAATCACTGGTCGAATCTCCCACCACATAGACCTCATCATAATAGGCACTGGCAATGTTCCGGATCTGGTCAATCACCTGGAAGGTCTCTTCCCCTTCAATGGGACCTGTCATGGTAAATACGATTCTGGAATAATTTTCTCCTTCCAATTGTTTTCTGGCATTACTTAATGCTTCATGGAGATCATCCACATCCTCAGACAAATCCTCATCCAGATCAATGGCGCCTTTTTCTTTTTGATCATAGATAAAATCCACCATATCAATGATCGGAATCCGATACTCATCCAGATTTTTCATAAATGCCCCATACCGTTTCTGATCAATGGCATAAAACCGATACAAAAGGCGCACCAAATCTAAATCCACATCCGAAACTTCAGCAAATTCCCGTGGCGTCAATTCATTGACTAAAATATATTTTCCATCCTCATCCACTTCAATATTACTAAGTCCCAGTACTGTGTCTACCCGTTCCACCCGCTCCAGACCTTCAATAATTTTGGCTTCTTTCTGGTAGTCTCCCTTTGGCACCACAACCGCCATGGTATTGGTCACTTCAAAAGTTTTCTCAATCCGCACCTTGGAAGTCATGTACTCATTCATCTTATCTGCTTCAATGGAACCATGGTCGTATACATATTCACACCGGGAAGATAAAATACAGCCGCCTGCCATCAAAACCACAAAAATCGGTAACACCAGATACCGGGTCCGGACCACCAAGCGACCCCAGACGCGAATGGAAGGAACAAAACTTTTATGTACCGTCTTCTCAATCCATTTGGAGGACATGACGATCATAGCAGGCATTAAAAAGAATACGGTCATTAAACTGAATACAATCGCCTTTGTCAGCACCCGGCCCAAATCCATACCAATTCCAAACTGCATCAACATCAATGCAATCATGCCAGATACCGTAGTAAGGCTGCTGGAAGAAATCTCTGGAATTGCTTTGCTCAAAGCCACTGTCACTGCCTCAATGGTCTCTTTTGTCTCATGCTCCTCCATAAAACGATGGAACAAAATAATGGCATAGTCAATGGACAGAGCCAGCTGCAGCACAGCTGCCACTGCATTGGTAACAAAGGAAATCTCACCAAACCAAAAATTCGTTCCGGTATTTAAAACAATGGCCACAATAAATGTGATCATAAAAATAACAATTTCCATGTAAGTTCCGGAAGTAAACAAAAGAACCAGCAAAATAATAACGGCTGCCACCGCCAAAATGCCCTTCATATCCTCCTTGAGGGCTGCATTGTCATCTTTATCCACGGTTGTATAGAAAAATGCCTGATAATCCTTTAACTGTTCCCGCACATTGGCAATGGCTTTCTGCGACAGTTCTGTATCTTCTTCCTCTTCAAACGTCAAGGAGAAAAGAGCACAGGCATCCTTATAATAATCCGTAATCTCTGCCTCATCATACGTACCGTTCTTGTCTTCCCAGTCAAAGAAGCTTACCGAGGAAATTCCACGGATTTCCTCCAGCGCCTTTGCCTCCTCCAAAGCTTTCTCATAAGTAATATTCGTCACCAGAACTTTTGCAGAACCAAAAGTCATAAACTCCTGGTTCATAATATCCAGTCCCTGCCGCGTCTCCGTAGAGTCAGGCAGATAATCGGTCAGTTCGGTGTTCACCTTTGCCCGACTCAAAGTTGTTAGACAATAAATACATGCAATTACAAAAAGCACGACAAATGCGTTTCGCTTGTTCACTACAAATGTCGCTAACTGCATCATAAAATTATTGCGGTCAATCTTGTGTTCCATAAAGTCTGTTGCTTACTCCTTCCATTCTTTTTGTTTGCTTTCGGGTCTTTTGTCTGCTTCCTGGGGCGTGTCTGAACATTGTTTTAATTGTAAGGCACGCTCGAATACGCCATTCCTTGTATCCATGTATCTTTGCACATAATGCCTGATATTTTGGAATTTTCCTCGGTTGTCTTTCCTATGGATACTCTCTGTGGCGCAAAACTGTATATCCCCTTATTTACAGAGGGTATCCTTTGGATTAGGAATATCATACTTTCTAAGAGGAAAATTATCAACCCTTTTCTCATGCTGCAATCGTTCGAAATTCTTTTCATTGATTGAAACAGGACCTTCGCTAGAGTGTGTCTGAAACAGAAAAAAATTTGAGTTAAATGAACGCGGCCCCCTAAAATGCGTTCATTTAGCCCAAATATCCCCAATGTGAAGTGTATATCTAGCAGGAATAATTTTTTAGAGATACTCTAGTCAAATGCCTGTGCAAGCACAGCACTTGGCTCATTACTGGTGAAAATAAAGACGGTATGTTCCATCCCCAACTCCCTGTATGGAAGAAGAATACATCACCTGAGCCGCCCGGACCAAATATCCAGTATCTTTGCTGCCTGCCGTCTCATAGCAGGAATGCATGGCCAACTGTGGAAGGCCAATATCCACTGTATTTAAAGCCACCTGAGAGTTGGAAATATTTCCCAAAGTCGACCCTCCCAACATATCCGAACGGTTAAAAAACCCCTGATAAGGAACTTCTGCTCTGTCACAAACAGACTTAAATAATGCTCCGGAAACCGCATCTGTAGTATATTTTTGATTAGCACTGTACTTAATTACGATTCCTTCATTCATAAACGGCCGATTCGTGGGGTCTGCCTTGTCCGGCTGATTGGGATGAATGCTGTGAGCATTGTCCGCTGACACCATAAAGCTGGAAGCCAGAGCCATTATATATGCCTCCTCACTGCGCCCCATGGCAAGATGAATCCGGCGCAGCACATCTCGCAGAAATGTGGAATCAGCTCCCTGTTTTGTTCCGCTGCCTACCTCCTCATTGTCTAGCACACAATGGACTGCAGCACTGTCCTTTGGTGTTGCTTTCAAAAATCCCATAAGAGAACCAAACACACACTGTAAATCATCCAGTCGGGGAGCTGCAATAAATTCGTTGTTCATCCCCAGCACCGTTCCCTTCATCCGGTTATAGAGAAACAGATCTGTATCCAGAATATCTCCTTCCTCCACCTGTGCCTCTCTGGCAATCTGTTTCAAAAATCCATCCTTTGCCTTCTCCCCTCCAAACAATGGCAATAGATCTCTCTGAGCATTAAATTCATATCCTTCATTTACCTTACGGTTTAAGTGAATGGCCAAATTAGGAATAATCAAAAGATCCCGATCCACATTCACCAGCTTTGTAGCTACTCCTTCCGCCGTCCGCACCACAATCCGTCCAGCCACAGAAAGAGGACGGTCCAGCCACGGGCTGCACAGCATACCACCGTATTTTTCCACATTCAGCTTTACATATTTCTTCTCGATCTGAATCTCTGCATTCGCTTTGATTTTTAAAGCCGGAGAATCGCTGTGACTGGCCATAATCTGAAACCCCACAAAATCTCTTTTGGGAATCTGAAAAGCAATGAGAGAGGAGTCGTTTCGAGTAACATAATACCTGCCTCCCTCTTTCAATTTCCAGCTCTCTCCCTCCAAAAGCCGATTATATCCTGCTTCTTCCAATATAGCCTTCATATTATCCACCGCATGAAAACTGGTGGGACTGTTATCAACAAAAGTCAAAAGTTTTTGATTCAAATTCTCAAAGTTCTCCCTGTTTTCTGTCATTCTCTCTGCTCCTTTTGGTTATTTTTCCAGTATTGGCAACTTTCACCAACTGTTTTTTACGTATATTGTATCAATATTTCCTTCAACTTTTGAAAGTCTCCGTCTTGAAAACAATAGCCGTCCATACCGCAGCTACGGGCGCCTGCAATATTTTCTGGTACATCATCTATGAAAAAACACTCTTCCGGCTTTAATCCAAACCGCTGAAACAGGTGAAGATACATCTCCTTTTGAGGTTTTATGCACTTTGCCTCTGCCGAAAATAACATCCCGTCAAAACAATCGGATGCAGGAATCACTTTCCAATAACAATCCAACAGACGAATGGCAGCATTGGAACACAGATAAATCCCCAGCCCCTTCTCCTTCAATTCCCGCACCACAGGCTCCATCTCTGTGTAGGTCCACATACAATAATTATGCCATTCCTTCAAACATAATTCAGCCGCCGGATGAAGTCTCTCCGGCAGACGGGCACATATCGACTTTAATGCTCGCTCGTCCGACAATACTCCCATATCCATCATCACCCACTCCGGAGACACAAATACTGCTGTATGGACTCGTTTCCGGTCATGTTCATTCTCAATAAAATGCTCGCAAACTCTCATTGCATTGTATCCCACCAAAACTTTTCCCATATCAAACACTATATTTTTAATCATATTTTTCACCATTCCTTTCCAAGGCACAAATAAGCTGTAAAAATTTTAAGCTGTGAAAGTTTTGTCAAATTTTTTTACTCTTCATCCTCCTGTTTTCCCCATTATACACCAGGCCCTCTCTCCTGTCATGACTTTTTTGCCTGTTTGCACAGGAAAACCCCTCTGTTTTGTCGAAAAAATCGTTGTTTCTTCTGAAAAAATTACCGATTTTTCCAAAAAGAAAGTCTGGATCTCCCAAAGAGCAGTTTGACATCTTGTCCAAAGAAATTTATAATAGAAACGATCAATTACTCGCGGAAATAAAAAGAAAAAAGAATGGAGATTGAGTTATGACCTTTATTTATCCGGCGGTCTTTACGCCTCATAAGGAAGATTCTGGCTATCACGTGGTATTCCCAGACCTGGAATGCTGCGAAGCGGATGGCCCGGATTTGGAAGATGCCCTGGAAGCGGCAAGAGATGCGGCTTATAACTGGCTTTCTGTGGAATTGGAAGAAGAAGGTGATTTTCCGGCACAGACCCATGGAGATGATATGGATTTGCCTAAGGGAAGCTTTGTCCGCCAGATTATGGTCCGGATTAAGCTGATGCCGGATAATGATTAATAAGTGGGGGGGATTGGGGAAAGATCATACAAATCAAAAGATTAGAAACATAAGATATATCAATAATAATAAAAATGGAAAAATAATTTCAAATTTATTATCAGAAAAGCGAATTTGACAAACGGATAAAATAAGAAAAGCCTGATAGAATTATAATCTAGCAGGCTTTTTCATAATATTTTGGATATAAATTCTGGCAAAAGGGAATGTCGGAATTTTCCTTGTCATTTCAAGAGGAGATGATCTGGTCTTTCAATGTAGTTTTTCATATTTCGGAATCGTTCCTAACTGTCCCAATAGCTCTTTCACTAAACGGTTCGCTCCACTTCCATCTACCATTTTATATGCTTTTTGTGCCATCCGTGTACGCTGGTCATAATCATTGCTGATTCGTTCTAATATCTCAAAAGCATTTTTGCAAAAATCCTCATTCCTTCGAGCATCACCTGCATCAACTGCCATATTATTTCTTCTAAAACATTCCGCTACTTTGAATTGATTGTCTGCCAATCTATAGGTTACAATCGGCACGCTGCTAGCGCATAGTTCATACATGGTGCTTCCGGCAGCCGAAAGGGCTAAATCGCACGCAGCCATTCGTTCATACATATTTTTTACATTCCCATGTAAAAAAATATTGTTTTTCCTTTTTGACAAAACAATGATTTCCTTTTTATCTTGATTTGCAGCACCCAGGACAAAGTGAAATTGATATTTTTGATAAGAAGCATGGGGATTTAATACAAGATGTTCCATCAATCTTACCGCTACATGTTCATGGTCTGCCCCTCCAGTAGAAATTAAAATGTTTGTTACATTTTTTCTTTGTTTTCGGAAGGAATGATCCTGAAATTCTTCTCTTAAAGGAATGTAATTTCCGCCTAGAAAAAATTTTCGGGGTTTTATAGGAGCTATCTTGTAAAGCCGCTCATACCCTTTCTCTTCTGCATACAGATTATAATTAATCAGGAAATGAACTGGGAAAGCTTCTGTCTCTAAATCGTCCATATACGCAGTAGGAATTGTGTGAGACAATGCAAACAAATAAGCCTTTGTTGCAAAATAGCTGTCCACAAGAATCAGTTCTGCAGACAGCCCATTTAAAATTTGGTTCAATGTCTCAACTTCTTGTTCCATTTTTCTATAATCCGAGTTTAGTATTTTACAGGAAAATCCTCTGGCGGTAATCTGCTCTTTATAGCTTCCGTCTGCTGTGATAAACACACAACTATGTCCTTGTTTTCTTGCCGCCTCTGCAATAGACAAACAACGCATGATATGACCAGAACCGATTTTGCTGTTGCCGTCTGCTCTAAATAGAATCATGTCATCCTCTTATAAATGAAAAAATTAGTGATTAAACGTCGAAAAAATCGTAGTATTCCGAAATTCATCACCTCTGGGAAATGATTGGAACCGTTTCTCTTAACAACATAAATCCCTCTGCCATCTTAAAACCCACACTGCTTCCCCGATAGGAGGCTAAGGCTCTTAAAGCTTCCGGACTTCTTGGATGTGGATAGGATGCGGTTTCGCTCGTATAACAGGCCATTCCTCTTATTTTCGCTTCTATTGTATCAGATACATCGAAAAAAACATTTGGCCGAAATGGTTCCCTATAAGTATAATTCCATTCCGTTGAGGATGGTGTTTCAAACGCATATATTTTTTCAACCCCATAAGCGCCTACAGGACGGGCAGCTGTAAGAACCGCCTCACAGGTTATTTTATGATCTACATTTAAGTCTCCATGATGGTGTGTAAAAATTGTATCTGGACGATATTTTTCAATATAGCTTTGTATCATTTTAATAATATTCAATAACTCCATCCCATCCA
>ERZ808029.816-NODE-816-length-13869-cov-4.214400_pt1 | contig 13869 bp, 12 predicted proteins | sample MGYA00380185_ERZ808029 | MGnify/ENA primary metagenome ERZ808029 (study PRJEB31490, sample SAMN06133404) | mouse gut metagenome | isolation source: M2_3 | host: mice | place: China: Chengdu | collected 2015-05 ... | reverse complement strand
GCAGACAACATTAATGCCGGACTTTTTACCTATCCGGTTCTCATGGCAGCAGATATTCTTTTATATCAGTCGGATGTGGTTCCTGTTGGAATTGATCAGATGCAGCACTTGGAGATTACCCGTGACATTGCCCAGCGTTTCAATTCCATCTATGGAGATGTGTTTACAATTCCGGAAGCATACATTGGCAAAGTAGGGGCCAAGATTATGAGTTTACAGGACCCTTCCAAAAAAATGTCCAAATCTGATGACAATCCCAATGCCAGCATCTATCTCATGGACGACCCTGACACGATCATGCGCAAATTCAAACGGGCTGTGACCGATTCAGAAGCCTGTGTCCGCTACTGTGAAAGTCAGCCAGGTATCCACAACCTAATTGACATCTACTGTGCCTGCACTGGCAAGACTCCGGCAGAGACAGAAAAGGAATTTGACGGCAAAGGCTATGGAGACTTTAAGACAGCAGTAGGCGAATCCGTGGTCAGCGTATTAAAACCTCTCCAAGACCGTTTTGCCGATTTAAGCAGAAACAAAGATTATCTGAATGCGGTCATTAAAAACAATGGGGAAAAAGCACAATACTTTTCCAACAAAACCTTGCGGAAAGTGCAGAAAAAAATCGGTTTTCCGGAGCGAGTCCGCTAGAGCATCCCATCTTTTGGGAAAGATCAGAAAAAACATCGACGACTTTTCATACAGAATTTCATTTTCATGTATGAAAAGTCTTTTTTCTTTCATATCATTTATACAAAGTCTGATTTCCGCCACATCCAGACTCTAACTTACAAGCAGTCTGGCAGGAAAAAGAGAGGCAGCATGAACAACTGGTATCAGTCTTCAAAAGAAATGGTTTTGCAGCAGCTGCAGACATCCGAACGCGGACTGACCACCCGTGCAGCAAAAACAATACTGGCACAGGTGGGAGAAAACACCTTACAAGAACAGACTCACAAAAAAGCATGGCAGGTATTTCTGGAACAATTTCAGGATCTTCTGGTTATTATTCTTATGATTGCTGCTGTGATTTCCATGGTATCCGACAATGTAGAAAGTACCATTGTAATCTTTGCAGTCATTTTGTTAAATGCAGTCCTTGGTACGGTGCAGCACCAGAAAGCACAAAAATCCCTCCAAAGTCTGAAAGCTCTGTCTTCCCCTGACGCACGGGTGCTGCGGGACGGGCAGACAGTGGAAATTCCTTCTTCCCAGGTAGTTCCCGGAGACATTCTTCTTTTAGAAGCCGGAGACCTGGCTGTGGCTGACGGACGGCTTTTGGAATGTCATAATCTCATGGTCAACGAAAGCTCCCTCACTGGCGAATCCGACAGTGTGGAAAAACAGACGGATACCATCCGCCAAACCCCAGTTCCTTTGGCGGAACAAAACAATATGATTTTTTCTGGCTCGCTGATCACCGGAGGTCGGGCAAAAGCCGTGGTAACTGCCACTGGAATGGACACGGAAATCGGAAAAATCGCTTCCCTGATGAATGCCACAGAGGAAAAAAAGACTCCATTGCAGGTCAGTCTGGACCAGTTTGGCAGCCGCCTTGCCGCCATTATTTTACTAATCTGCGCACTGGTGTTTATTTTAAGTCTGTACCGGAAGACTCCTTTGTTAGATTCTCTGATGTTTGCCGTCGCTCTGGCCGTTGCGGCAATTCCGGAAGCTCTTGGCTCTATTGTGACGATTGTTCAGGCCATGGGTACTCAGCGCATGGCAAAGGAACATGCCATTATTAAGGATTTAAAGGCAGTGGAAAGTCTGGGCTGTGTATCTGTGATTTGCTCCGACAAAACTGGCACCCTGACACAAAACCGCATGAGTGTCCAGGAAGTCTATACGGAAAACCAGCTGATTTTGCCTTTTCGTTTAAACTCCTGTCACCCGGTTCACCGCCGTCTCCTTTATGCAGCGGTGCTGGCCAATGATGCCCCGTCAGCTGCCGCACCCAGTTCAACCTTACAGACGAACCCACCCCCCATCTTGCCGCCAGCTCCTTCTTCTCCCCGCCAGCTGGGAGATCCTACGGAAACCGCTTTGCTGGAAATGGCTGAAACTGCAGGGCTGGACATAAATCAACTGCGAGGACAATTTCCCCGCATAGAAGAGATTCCCTTTGATTCTTCCCGAAAACGCATGAGCACAATCCATCAGATTGGGGAGCAGACCATATTGTTTACCAAAGGAGCTTTGGATGTTTTGTTGGAAAAAACTTCCTATGTTCTGACCACTTCCGGTCCAAGGCCGCTAACTGGTGCATTGAAACAAAAAATCCTTGAGCAAAATGAGCGCTGGTCATGGGAAGGACTTCGGGTTTTGGCTATGGTGTACCGGGAAATCCCTCCATCCACAGCCTATGACCCTTCGTGGGAACAAGATTTTGTCTTCCTTGGCATGACTGCCATGATGGACCCGCCGCGAATCGAGTCCCGAACTGCTGTTTCCAATGCCCGCCGTGCTGGAATCCGTCCAGTGATGATTACAGGAGACCACAAAATTACCGCTGCTGCCATTGGCGAAAAAATCGGTCTGTTTCGAAAAGGAGATCTGGTGATTACTGGTCCGGAGCTGGATGCCATGGATGACGGCCAGTTGCTTAAGAATTTAAAGAGAATATCTGTCTATGCCCGCGTCTCTCCGGAACATAAAATCCGCATTGTAAATGCATGGCAATCCTGCGGCAATATTGTGGCCATGACCGGAGACGGGGTCAACGATGCACCAGCTCTGAAAAAAGCGGACATTGGAGTAGCCATGGGAATCACTGGCACAGAAGTATCCAAAGACGCTGCCTCCATGATTCTGACAGACGACAACTTTGCAACGATCATCAAAGCAGTTGCCAATGGAAGAAATGTGTACCGCAACATACGCCATGCCATTCAATTTCTCCTGTCTGGAAATATGGCCGGAATTTTAAGTGTGCTTTACACTTCCCTTGCTGCTCTTCCCATGCCCTTTGCCCCGGTTCATCTCTTGTTCATCAATCTGCTGACGGACTCTTTGCCAGCAATTGCTATCGGCATGGAACCTCAGGAGGACGGCCTTTTAGACCAGCCGCCCCGAAATCCCCAGGAAGGAATCCTTACAGGAAGATTTCTCATTAACATTTTGCTCCAGGGCGGTTTGATTGCCGTGTGTACCATACTTGCCTTTCACTTAGGACTGGAAACTGGTGGCGCTGGAACTGCCAGCACCATGGCATTTGCCACACTAACTCTGGCACGTCTGCTTCACGGCTTTAATTGCCGCAGCGAACACTCGATTATCCGGCTGGGATTTTTCGGGAACCTGTGGAGCGTCATGGCTTTTGAGGCAGGAGTGGTTCTTCTCATGGCCGTATTGTTCCTTCCCGGTCTTCAGGTCCTCTTTGCCGTGGCAGACTTAAATCTGCCTCAGCTGATGACCATTTTGATCTTTGCTCTGATTCCCACAGCTGTCATTCAGGCGGCAAAAACCCTGCGGGAAGCCCTTGGATAAATCTGCAGGAGGCGGCTGCCTCCTGCTTTCTATTCCATGATTGTATATTCAAACATTTCATATTTCAGCCGGGTTCCTTCTGCAATCTCCTCTGGCAAAAGGGCGCGGGCTACCAGCTTTAATTCTGTTTCCACTTCATCTACTCTGCGCAATTTTGCATAGTCCCCGTCAATCTGCTCTACCACGTATTCATAAGGTCCCATTACAACAGAGCCTCCCCCCACTCTTTTTCCTTAAAACCGACTAAAACAACATTATCTCCTACTACCAGAGGACGTTTTACCAGCATCCCGTCACTAGACAAAAGGGTAAGCTTCTCCTCTTCTTCCATATCCGCCAGCTTGTCCTTCAGCCCCAAATCCCGGTATTTCATTCCGCTGGTGTTAAAAAATCTTTTTATATCCAATCCAGACTTTTTTATCCATCCTCTTAGTTCCTCTGCCGTTGGATTCTTCTCCACAATATGCCGGTCCTCAAACACAATTCCCTTATCCTCCAGCCATTTCTTTGCCTTTTTACAAGTACTACACTTAGGGTATTCGATAAAAAGCATTGTTTTTAATCTCCTTTTCTTCTTAAATATAATTTTTCCAAATGCAAGTTATTCTTCATTATACTATTTTATAAAAAGGATTACAACTGTTCTCCCTTCTCTTTTTTCCTTCTCCCATAAGGCCGTAGCGCTTTCATCAGCCACAAAATTGCCAGTAAAATCAAACCGCCAAAAAAGAGAACCGCTCCTATAGCAATGGTGATGAACAATGTCTTTGTAATACGTTCCCACAACGAGATGGGTTCTGTTTCCAGGGCTGGCTGGGACTCTTCTGGTTGGGTCCGTTCGTTTCCAACCGTTTCTGGGGATGTTTCTTCCATGGATTCATCTATTTTAACCGGTTCATATACTGCAGATGTCCTCCATGCCCGGTAAGCTGGAATTTCTGTACTTCCCCGGTAAAGAAGCTGATAATCCCGCACCAGTTTCTGTCCCCATGCCTCTGCTCTTCGGCAAATCTCCCCGTTTTCATCATCATAAGCCTCTCCGTCCCACCGTATTCCCAAAATCCGGTATTCCTCTGGATTGGCTCCGATTTCTTCCAATAACAATTCTTCACATCCATCCAGCCGGGGCGCTTCTTCACTTCCGGAAATCAAATGTCCCTGCAGCCAGTAAACTCCGGCATCATATCCATGAAAAATAACCGGAAAGTAAAATCCGTCTTTCCATTCTTCCCCTATCACGGCCTTTTCTGTCAGCTGACAGACCACATCGGTTGACCGTCCCCTTATCTCAACTGTTTCAACAGCTGTTTCCGGAACCTTGGATAAGCCTTCTACTTGGCTGCAAAATCCTTCTTTTTCAACCAGCTCTTTTCTGGCTGGAACCGTAACTGGCTCCACCTCCCAGGAAAACAGTTTATACTCGGTTCCATCCTCTCCTTTGTAGTTCTCTTCCGGAACCGGACAATCTTCCTGTCTGTCCCAAATCTTTGACTGGATGGTGACTATGTCCGGTTCCTCTAAGCGATTCTTTGGTTCCATAGCCTGCACTTGTAAATTTCCTACCACAAACAGCTGAATCAAAACCACTCCTGCCCACAGAATCATCTGAAGCCCCTTTACCTTCTGATCGGTTAATCCATGGTTGTTTCCAACTGACAGCTGAAAATCTTTGGCTCCCCTATTCTTTGGGTGTTGGCAGCGTTGATTTCTCTTGATTTTTTTCAATAAATACCTCCTTTTCCCGTTGTGAAATCTTTCCTATTCCTTTTGCATCCTATATTTGTAAAACGTTCATGGGACAGCCGGCCAAGAACTGACCAGTCTCTCAGAATCCTGCCAAGAATTGGCAGAACGTTCATTTATTTATTATACAAAAAGGAGCCTGATTTTTCAAGCCCCAAAAACAAACTGATATAAATCTTTATATTCCTGATACGCCGGATAGTCTGCCAGCTCCGTCAGACCGTCCAAAATTCCTTTTGCATACCACTTATGACTTGCCTTGCGCTTCTCATTAAACCGCGCCCATATCTCGTCTCCAATCATAAGATAATCCCGCGCCGTACAGCGCATATTACTCAGCTTGTCCGCCAGGGTTAAAAGCTTTACTTCAAAAGAAGCATGTTCCAAATGCTGGATCGTATGCCCTTTACGCTCCTTCCATGTAAGGGACTTATCTTCTGTCTCTGCCTGCACCAGCATCAGAACCCTTTCTCCAAATTGTTCTGCCAGTTCCTCCGCTGTCACCGCTGTATCCTCCAGCACGTCATGCAGATATGCTGCAGCAATCACATGTTCATCCTGTGTCATTCGTGAAACCAGCAGCGCTACTTCCATCGGATGATAGATATAAGGCATATTACCACCTTTACGCAGCATACCTGCATGAGCCTTTTCTGCAAATTTTGCCGCTTTCTGTACCATAACATTCCCCTTCGCCAATTCCGGCTTTTTGAACCAATCCTTACCTACACAAACAGTATATCACACTCAAAGCATTTCGACAAGTGTAAGAAAAAGTTCACTTGTAAATCCTGGATATTTCTGTTATGCTAAGGAAAGATTTTTTAGTTCATTAAAATCGGTTTAATTTGTAATGAAAAGTTAAAGGAGCAGTGATTTATGGATTACTATCAAAGATCGTCTTACCGTTCCAATCGTTCCGGCAAAAAATTTCGCCAGAAACCGTCCAGTGATACATCGAACCTTTTTTTATTTTACATATTGCCATTTATTGTGTTTAATGGCATCTTGTTTTACTGTATCACTGCCACGCCCAAAATAACACTGAACATTCAGGAAAGCAATGATTATCTCACTACGGAAGCTTCCATGGTAATTGAATCCTGGTTTCCCACCAAATCCATTTCCCTTAACATGGATGGAGAAGAACTGGAGCCAGAGCAGGGCAAACGGCGGACTTACACGGTTCCCATCAACCGGAACGGGGTTCTCAAAGCCACCGTTGTAAATATAAACGGCATGTCCTCCACCATCTTTCGCCATGTGAACATTCTGGATGACAATCCTCCAGCTTTTGAGCATGCCACTTTAGATGACGGCATTCTGATTCTCCAGGTGACAGACAGCCAGTCTCTGGTGAATCCGGACTCTGTCTATGCCACGGACTCTGCAAACCAGATACGTCAACCTTTGTCCGTAGAACGACTGGGAACATCTGCTGACAATACGATCTCTTATGAACTGACCTTTGAGATGGATTTAAACGGCCTCCACGTCTTTATCCAGGATAAAGCTGGTAATGAAGCGCAGAAAACCTTCACCACTCACCGAGAAGGCACTCTGGACGTTTTGGAGGTGGGAGCTGACGATGAAGAAGCCCCACAGCCCCAGGTTGGAGCCGGGGAGGAAGTCCCCGCTGGATCTTTGGAAGAAGCAGAGACCTCAGCTGAAGAAGCTTCATCCGAAGCCTCATAAAAACAAGCTTCCATGTAACAAACAAAAATGCGGCTTTTCCTTTCAGCCGCATTTTTCGTTTCACTGTTTATTTCGCAAGTAATAGACATCTTCTTTTTTCGGTTTCTCCTCTGCCTGCACCTTTTTTGCAGCTCTTCCATACCATTTAGCCAGCTTTCGGCACTTTTCCAAAAGCTCCGGAGTCAGGTCCTCCTCCTTCATGCGCCATCTCCAGTTTTTCCCCAAGGTAGACGGCTCATTGATTCTGGCCCAATTGCCAAGCCCCAAATAATCCTGCACTGGAATCACTGCAAGCCTTGCCTTACTCTGAAGTGCCAGACGGATAAAATCCCAGTGTACTTCTCCCCGGGGAGTCCACGGATTTCCCAAATAATTTACCGTAAATTGCCGAAGTTCTGGTTCCAGACTGCCATACCAGCTTTGCAGGGTGTCATTATCATGGGTCCCTGTGTAAACCACACAATTTTCATCATACTTATGAGGCAGATAGTCACTGTCTTCCGTATCGTCAAAGGCAAACTCCAACACCTTCATTCCTGGAAAGCCTGTATCCTGGACCAACTTTCTCACAGACGGAGTCAAAAAGCCCAAATCTTCTGCGATGATGTCCAGATGTCCGAACCGCTTTTCCATAGCCTGAAAAAGAGACAGTCCCGGTCCTTTCTCCCAATGGCCCCGCTCTGCGGTCTTATCTCCAAAAGGAATGGACCAGTATTCATCAAAGCCTCGAAAATGGTCTACCCTCACCGTGTCATACAGACGAAAGCAATATTCCATCCGTCTCATCCACCAATCAAATCCGGTTTTCTCATGGTATTCCCACCGATATAAGGGATTGCCCCACAGCTGGCCGGTTGCAGAAAAAGCATCTGGAGGGCATCCTGCCACTGCCTCCGGATGTCCGTCCTCATCAAACTGGAACAATTCTGGGTGCGCCCATGCATCTGCCCCATCAAAAGCCACATAAATCGGAATATCCCCCAAAATCCGGATTCCCTTCCGGTTGGCATATCGTTTCAACTGCCCCCACTGCCGCTCAAACTGATATTGCTGAAATTCATAGAACTGAATCTCCTCATCCAGCCGCTGACGATATAATTCCATGGCAACTACATCTCGAAGGCGGATGTCCTCATCCCACTCCACCCAGCTTTTCCCGGCAAAGTCATTTTTTACTGCCATATAAAAACAGTATTCCCGCGTCTCCGGTGACAGAGAATGTTCCAAAAACATTCGGATTCCATCCTCTCCCAAACGGTTTTGCCGATTTTTCCAGCGCAGGAATGCCTTTTTTAACAATGGAAACCGGTTCTTGTAGAGTCGTTCATAATCAATATCCCGCTCTTCATCCCCAAAATCCGCCCCATCACATTCTTCTTGTGTCAAAAGACCATCCTCCACAAGGGTCTCCGGGTCAATAAAATAGGGATTCCCTGCAAACGCGCTGAAGGACTGGTAAGGAGAGTCTCCATACCCGGTAGGTCCCAAAGGCAAAATCTGCCAATATTGCTGCCCTGCCTCTGCCAGTTTATCCACAAATCTGTAAGCCTCTTTGGAAAACGCCCCAATCCCATACTTGGACGGCAGGCTTGCCACTGGAAGAAGCATCCCACATTCCCGTTTCATCCTTTAAACCTCTCTTTTTGGTTCCCCTTTTCCTGCCAAAGCAGCCATGGAAAACTCTGTCTTTATTGTACCAGTTTTGGTCAAGGCCCGCAACAAAAATCTATCTTAGAACTATGGGAAATCAATCCGGATTCCTGACATTAAGTCCATCTTCCCAGCCAGTCCGTGTGATGATCAGCTGGGATGTAAACCCAATCCGCCATACTACACCTGTCGAACGCGAGAAGAAAATCCCCGAAACCGCATGGTAAACACTGCCGCACGGAAAATCCAGTCAATAAACATGCCCATCCAGATTCCGATCACCCCAAAATTACATATTTTGACAAAAAAGTAAGCAAATCCAATTCGGAATACCCACATGGAAAAAATGGAAACCGTCATAGTGAACCGGGCATCCAATCCAGCTCTTAATGTGTTGGGCAAAGGAAATGCCAACGGCCACACTGCCATTCCGCAGGTGTGCAGCAAAATCAGGTTTCTGGCCAGCTTTGACGCCTCCGGCGACATCTGATAGATTGCCACAATCGGATTGGAAAAAAGCGCCATAATCCCACAAATCACTGCCAGGATACCATAATTTACCAAAATCAGTTTCTTTGTATAAGCCTTTGCCTGTTCATACTCTCCTGCGCCTACACATTGACCTACAATGGTAATCAGCCCCAGCCCCAGAGCATTCCCCGGCAGATAATGAAGTGTTACCAGATTGGAAGCTGCGGCAAACCCGGCAATGGAAGCTGTTCCAAATCCAGACACCAGACTTTGCAGGGCAATTTTTCCAAACTGAAACATCCCGTTTTCCAGACCGCTTGGGATTCCCACTCCCATGATTTTTCCCATCATCTCCCGGTTGGGAAGCAAATCCCCCATGCCTGTCACATGAATCGGGTTATCTGGCCGCGTCACTAAAAACACCATAAGCACAGCAGCCACAATCCGGGAAATCAATGTGGGAACGGCAACTCCCTCCACTCCCATCTTTAAGCCATAAATGCAAATGGCATTTCCAATTACATTTATACCATTCATAATGAGGGAAGCGACCATAGATACTTTGGAATTTCCCATCGCCCGAAACAAGGCGGCCCCAGAATTATACAAGGCCAAAAACACATAGGAAAACGCTGTAATCCGAAAATAAAGAACTGCATTTTCCATAACCGCATCTTCTACCTGTCCAAAAACCAGAAACAATAAATGCTTTCCGCCCAAAAGAGCCACAGATGCAAACAATACAGAGCTGACCGTCGTCACCAGAATCAGCTGGCCTGCCCCATGGCAGGCTCGTTCCAACTGCTGTTTTCCAATATATTGAGAACAGATCACCGCCCCGCCTGTGGCAAGAGCTGCCAGAAGCTGAATAATCAAAATGCTAATGGAATCCACAAGGGCAACCCCAGACATGGCAGCTTCCCCCACCTCTGCTACCATCACCACGTCTGCCATCCCTACAAGCACAGTCAAAATCTGCTCCACAATTAATGGGCCTAAAAGTTTAATCAAATCTTTCCTTGAAAACAGCATTTCTTTTCCCTTCTTTTCCATAAACGCCCTGCGTCTTCTATACAACACATAGGATTGTTGTTGCTTATGTTATGAAACAAATTCTAATCATACTCACTTTTCCATTTTTTTACAAGTTCTATTTGAAAAATTTTTTAATTTCCTGTTCCTGAACTGTTGCTATACAAGTTCTCCGAAATGTGGTAAACTCTTGTGAAGATAAAAGTGAATTATGAGTGGATTAAAATTTACATGTTAAGGAAGGAAACAAGAACGAAAGGATTTGACAAAACTTTCTCGATTTGTTTTCACCTTGGAAAGGAATGGTGAAAAACATGAATAAAAAATTTGCAGCCCAGGGAGTGCTGCTGACTTTAGGAGGAGGAACTCTGTGGGGATTTTCCGGCACCTGCGGGCAGTTTCTCATGCAGACCAAAGGGCTTACTTCCAACTGGCTGGTGCCGATTCGCCTTTTGACCGCTGGCTTTCTCCTCCTTCTTCTTTGTTATTTGAAAGAAGGGCCAAAGATTTTTAATGTCTGGAAACAGGATTGGACTGGAATCCTGGTTTTTGGTATATTTGGCATGAGCATGTGTCAATATACTTATTTTTCTGCCATCAGCGCCTCCAATGCGGGAACTGCCACCGTTTTACAATACATAGGCCCAGTGATCATTCTTGTCTATCTGTCTCTGCGCCGCCGAAAACTGCCCACTCCCACGGAATTGGCTGCCATTATTCTGGCCATGCTGGGAACCTTTTTTCTGGCAACCCATGGAAATCCGGGAACCATGGCCCTCTCTGAAAAAGCGTTGTTTTGGGGACTTTTATCGGCTGTTGCTCTGGCTGTGTATACAGTCCAGCCGGGACCTCTTTTGGAAAAATATGGTTCCAGAGTGGTAACTGCATGGGGAATGTTAATTGGGGGCATTATGCTTTGTGTCGTGTTTCGTCCCTGGACGATTCCGGTTCAAGTGGATGGCTCTGTGTTCGCCGGAATGACCGCTGTGATCGTACTTGGCACAGTGGTGGCATTTTCTTTTTATATGGAAGGTATCCGGCAGGTAGGACCAAAAAAGGGAAGCTTGTATGCTTCTGTGGAACCGGTATCTGCAACTGTGTTTTCTGTCGTTTGGATGCAGACAGCATTTGGATGGATGGATTTTATCGGCTTTTTATGTATTTTATCCACGATTTTCCTTCTGGCAATAGATCGAAAACCAGAACGTGTCTGAAAAATAATAATTGTTTCAAAATACCACGAAGTATGTTTAAGTTGAGAAAGAATCTTAAGGGAAAAAATTTTGAAAGTATAAATTTCCCCATTTTACAAATACTACATTTACAGCTAAAACAACAGGTAAATGACAGAATGCAAAATGGAGGAACTTTTCTATGAAAGCTACAGGAATTGTGAGAAGAATAGACGATCTTGGACGTGTTGTAATCCCAAAAGAAATACGGAGAACTCTCCGTCTAAGAGAAGGTACACCACTGGAGATTTTTACCGACCGGGAAGGGGAGATCATTTTAAAAAAATATTCTCCCATGGTGGAGCTGACCGCTTTTGCCGGACAGTATGCAGAGGCGATGGCACAGTCTACCGGGCTGATGGTGTGTATTACCGACAGAGATCAGGTAATTGCCGTGGCCGGGGGACCGAAAAAGGACATATTGCAGAAGAATATCAGCCGACAGTTAGAACAGATGATTAACGAGCGCCAGTCGGTGTGTGCGGAGAAAGATGAAAAGAACTTTATCCCGCTGGTGACAGAGGAGCTGGAAGGCGTAACCGCGCAGGTAGTAACCGCGATTATCTGTGAAGGCGATGCAATCGGAGCTGTGGCGATACTAAGCCGTGAGCCGCGGGCGCGATTTGGCGATATGGAAATGAAGCTGGCAGCTACTGCGGCAGGGTTTTTGGGAAGGCAGATGGAAGGATAGGCTCTGGGATGAAAGGTAAGAAGAAAAAACAATTGAGAAGGGATGAAAGATATAGAAAATAAGAAAATAAAGAAGAAAAATAAAAAGTAAAAATGAAAAGCATAAATTAAAAAATAATGGTAAAAAAGCAATAATAATAAAAAAAGAAGGGCTGTTATGCTGAGAAATCATAGCATGGGGCACTTCTTTTTTAATAGTTCCGAGAAATCTCCCGAAACTGCATAAAATTATATCTGACTGAATTTGCTGACCAATTTCGTATCTGGTTTCCTGGGTACTGGAGGACTGATATCCAGAAAAGCTTTCATCACCTCCATCGACCAGAAGGTTCTCCCTTCATAATAAGAAACCTTGATGTTCCACCTCAGGCCATACCAGGCCAATGGCAGATAAAAGATATTTTCTGCTCCATAAGAACAGGTTGTTTTGTCAGCGCTGTTTTCCCAGTCAAAAGAAATGGTTCTTGGATCAGCCCTTTTTCCCGGTTTTAGCGGGCGAGAGTCCGTAAAGAGCCATATCCCCCCTGGCATTACAGACCATTTCCAGGTTATCAAACGGTCCCACAAGAGCGACTACTTCCGCTTTTGGATACCAACTGTCACACAATAGGATTACTTGACGCTGGGACCGACGGTTTTCATGGCCTGAGCCATCAGTTTATTTTTATTGATTTTCAGTTTGTTTTGTTTTCGCCTCAATATCCCATTGTATTGTATGGTTCAGATCACGGTATTTCTTTGGCGTCATACCCACAGATTCACGAAATTGCTGAATAAAATGGCTCTGTGAGGAAAATGACAGGCGGTTTGCAATTTCAATCATGGAATATTCACTGTATTGCAGAAGATTTTTTGCCATCTCAATTTTTTGCGTGCGGATATAAGTACTGACAGAATCACCAGTTTCTTTTTTAAACAGCCGGGAAAGATAACTGGCTGACACGCCCAGCACATCGGCCAGATCTTCCACCGTAATCCGCTCTTTTATATGGGAATAAATATATTCTTTGCACACATTGATGCGCCGGGAATTGGTATCGCTCCTGCAGATTCTTCTCATCTTTTCCGTATAATCCAAAACCATGGCATCGTGCAGGCTCCGCACCCCTTCTATCGTATGAATATTATCCAGCTTCTGAATATAAAAATCACTCATTCGGAAAGCCAGCTCCAGTTCCATCCCCTTCTGCTTACACATGCGGGTAATCATTGCTGTTGTTATCACAAAATGGTACTTTAAATTGGTAATGGGATTCCTGGAAAGTACGCCTACCCCGTCACTGTCCAAAAAACGCTGCTGCTCGCAATTTTTCTTTATCGCATCAACATCACCGTTGGTCACGTTCCAGTAAAATAAATATTCTTCTGTGGGGGGACGATGTTCTACCTCATCAATTTCATCTTCTGCCTCTAAAAGAAGCCATTCATTTTGATAACTCATAGTATGTACTTTTCCTAAAACCTTACGTTTGCCGGGAATTTTCCAAAAATTTTCCAACCTGCTTTATCGCATTTATACGCATATGTACCCTCAGGAATCCTTGCAAAGACATGTCCTGCTTCGTTTAACTGTTCTTTCTGGATTCCATATTTCACAAGATTTTTAATAGCCTGATCAACCATTTATCAAATTCTCCTTGTTTTTTCTGAGGCGTGTCTGAAAACTGATATCATTAAAAGTTATTTAGATAAATATACTAAAATTGTCAATTTGTTATTGTATTCAGTTTAGCATATTTACAGGAGATTTACAAGATTATATACATGAAAAATCAAAAAGAATAAAAAATATCGTAACAGTTCAGACAACCCTCTGTATCTCCACGACAGGTACACCAGTCAAATAATGACTGGTGTACCTGTTAAGATG
>ERZ808029.812-NODE-812-length-13936-cov-3.640378_pt1 | contig 13936 bp, 14 predicted proteins | sample MGYA00380185_ERZ808029 | MGnify/ENA primary metagenome ERZ808029 (study PRJEB31490, sample SAMN06133404) | mouse gut metagenome | isolation source: M2_3 | host: mice | place: China: Chengdu | collected 2015-05 ... | reverse complement strand
CGTTGAGCATTTTTCCTTTGTGCTATCGGGAAAGCAGACCAGCGAAATGTAAGGTTATTTAAATCGAGTTATACTAGGCATAATGATATCGTTTTCTCATAACGATCAAAAAAACTGCGGTTATTCCAAAAGCCAAAAGTTCAGCAGCCACGATGGCAAGCCAGATTCCGTCGATGCCAAGAAAGGTTGGCAGCAACAAGACCATGGATACCTGAAACAGAAAGGTCCGCAGAAAGGATATGGCAGCCGAGATGGTTCCATTGTTTAAGGCAGTAAAAAATCCGGACCCCCACACGTTGACTCCCATCATTAAAAAGGAGAGGGAGTAAAGTTTAAACCCCCGACAGGTCATGGCAAACAGTTGGGGATCATAACCAGCAAAAATCCGGACCAAAGGAGCAGCTGAGATCTCGGCAATAAAAGTCATAATAATCCCAGAGACACAGGTCAGAACGAGGCTTTTTTGAAACAAATTTTTTAATTCCTTATGAGTCCCCGCACCATAGTGGTAACTAACAATAGGAGCGCTTCCAATGGAGTATCCAATAAAAACTGCCAGGAAAATAAAGTTGGTGTACATAACGATTCCGTAGGCTGCCACACCGTCTTGTCCGGCAATCCTCATAAGCTGAAAATTGTAGAGGATATTGATCAGGGAGGAGGACAGGTTGGAGACCATTTCAGAGGAGCCGTTGATGCAGGTATTGGTCAAAATCCATTTATGAAAGGTGGTCTTGGTAAGGCGAAGCAAACTGTCATTTGGCCGGAAAAAGTAAATCAGTGGCACGATGGCACCCATTGCCTGCCCCAGGGCTGTTGCTAAGGCTGCGCCGGCAAGTCCCCAGTCCAACACCACAATAAAAACAAAATCCAGGATTGCGTTTGTAAAACCAGAAAGAAGAGATATTTTCAGACTTAATTCCGGTTTTTCCGCAGTGACAAAAAAGTTTTGAAAAAGAATCTGCAAAACAAAAAACGGCTCAGCGGCAAATAGGATTCTTCCATATAAAACACAGTTGGTAAAAAGTTCACTCTCCCTGCCAGCACCCAAAGCGACAGAGATGGCAGGAGTAAAGAAAATACTTACAGCCGATAAAATAGTACTAAATAAGGCGGCGCTGTAAACCAAAAGAGAAAAATACTGGCTGGCCAGTTCTTTTTTTCCTTCTCCTAAGGTTTTGGAGACAATGGCGCTTCCTCCGGTGCCCACCATAAATCCAATGGTTCCAATTCCCATAGTGACAGGAAAAATCAGGTTAAGGGCGGCAAAGGGAGTTTTTCCCACATAGTTGGACACAAAAAAGCCGTCTATAATGCTGTACAGAGAAGTGAAAATCATCATACATATAGGGGACACCACAAAACGAAGCAGACGTTTGTGGGTAAAATGGTCGGATAACTGGATTCTCATAACTAGGATACCTCCTTACAAATGATTGGTTTTTTCCCGATAAAGGGAAACGTATTTTTCCATTAGCCGCAACAGCTCCTGACCTTCCTTTGGTCCCATAGACTCAAATATACTGTTTTCCATTTGGATAACAGGAAAGATGGCTTTTTCCATCAGCTGCTTTCCGGCAGGAGTGAGGTGGATGTACAACTCTCGTCTTTTTCCTTTTTCCAAAGTGATATATCCTTGTGCTTCCAGCTTTTTGATGGAAGAGTTGATGGTCTGTTTGGATATGCAGTAGTATTCAGCAATATCTTTTTGCAGGCAGTTGTCTCCGTACTCAGCAAGGGTGTACAGAATCATAAATGCGCTGTCGGAAAGTCCCATTTTCAGGGAGATGGAATGATAAACCTCATCAATTTCTTTATAGAGTCGGTTAAATTCTTTTAATTCCCGTCCTTGTTTGTGTGTCATGGCACAAGCCCTCCTGTCCGATTATGGTGCAACATGGTATCAATATAGAATCAATATGCGATGGAATGTAAATCCGATTTCATACTATGTGGAGGAGAGTATAATCCGATTTCGTACTTTTGTCAAGAGAATTTTTAAAAACAATTTTCATATTTGAATTGTGACATTGGGGGAAAGGTCAAGAAAATATTTGTGAAATTATTCTTGCGTATTTTCGGGCTTTCCATTATACTAATACAATATTACATAAACAATGGAATAAATATGAATTACTGTTTACTTCAATATTTATGCAGTATTGTAAAAAAGGGTGTATGAAAACTCAATTCCGTAAAGGCAGGATTTTACATAAAAATGGGAAAAAGGGAAGAACAAAGGGAGGTTCGTCGGGCAAATAAAATACGGATTGTGAAATTCATTTCCAGAATGGGAGCTGTGTCAAAAAGCGAGATTGCTTCCAGTCTAAGACTTAGTATGCCAACCGCTCTGCAGCATGTGAAAGAATTGATGGAAGATGGATATTTGGTGGAAAATGGAGAGTATGGTTCCACAGGGGGAAGGAAGGCAAAGATGCTTTCTCTAAATGAAACTATGGCGTTTGCTGCGGGGATAGATATTGAGCCAAATCATATAGGTTTTGTGTTAGTAAACATGAGGATGGAGATGATACAGCGGGCAAAAATCCGCATTCCTTTCAGCCGGGATTTTGCTTATTATGAATCCATGGGAAAATGGCTGCATGCGTTTTTGGAGCAGTCTGGAGTGGACCGAAAACGGGTTGCGGGAGTGGGAATTTCGGTTCCCGGAACCGTAAAGCGAGAGGAAAACCGAATGGTATATTCTCCGGTTCTTCAGGCGGAAAACGTAAGTTTTAACCGGTTTGGAGAATGGATCGGGTATCCCTGTCAGGTGGAAAACGGCGTCTGCGGGGAGGCATATGAGGAACTTTTCGGGGAGGAAGAAGAGGCGGTTTATCTGTCGTTAAATGATGTGGCAGAGGGGGCTGTTTACCGAAGGGGGAGAGATGCAGACGGTCTGGGAAGTCAGGTTCGGGCATCCTGGATTGGTCATATGCAGGTGGGAAATGGCGGTCTTTTGTGCTATTGCGGCCGGAGAGGGTGTCTAAATTCCCTCTGTTCGGCAAAAGCGCTGTCAGGGGAAAATGGAAAGCTGGATGTGTTTTTTCAAAAGGTGCATAGAAAGGAGGCAGGCTATAAGCAGCGGCTGGAGAAATATCTGGATTGTCTGGCAGTGGCAGTTACCAATGTGCGTATGGCTTTTGGATGCCGGATTGTTCTTGGGGGTGCGGTTGGCGGCTATCTTGGAGATTTTCGAAAGGATCTGGACCGGAGGGTGGCAGAGGTTGACCGGATGGATTCGGACACTTCTTTTTTGCAGATCGGAAAGTGTCAGGCAGATGCATCCGCCTGTGGAGCAGCCATGGGGATGGTGGAGCGGGTTTTCGAGGAAATTTGAAAAGAAAATCCGAAAAGAAAATAGGCGGACTTTGTGCTTGACAAAACAAACAAAAACTTTTATCATAATGGTTATACAAAAAGGCTGTGAAAAAGAGGAGTACATAAGGATACCTGTCAGAGAGGACTGCTCATCGGCTGAAAGGCGGTCTCGGGGAAGGCTTATGGAAGGTAGCTTTGGAGCCGGGATTCTGAACTGGAGGCAATTTTTAAGTAGGAATCCACGTGTTATCTGCGTTAAAGATAAACGAGAGATACCGTTAAGACGGCTGTTTGCAGACAGGTGTCGGGACGGTATAAAAAAGGTGGTATCGCGGAATTTATTTTCGTCCTTTATATGGCTGCAAGGGTCATAGAAGGGACGATTTTTTTATCCGGTAAACTGCCTGATTACTAGGAGGAAAGAAAATGAAAGAATTGGAGAAAAATTACAACCCGGCTATAATTGAGGAAAAGCTGTATCAGAAGTGGCTGGACAAAGGATATTTTCACGCAGATGCCAAAAGAGGAAAACAGGAAGGGAAAAAGCCTTTTACCATTGTCATGCCGCCGCCGAACATTACAGGACAGCTTCATATGGGACATGCTTTGGACAACACGATGCAGGATATTTTAACCCGGTTTAAACGGATGCAGGGCTATGAAGCTTTGTGGCAGCCAGGGACAGACCATGCGGCCATTGCCACGGAGATGAAGGTGACAGACAAGCTGAAATCTGAGGGGATTCATAAGCAGGATTTAGGCCGGGACAAATTTCTGGAGCGGTGCTGGGACTGGAAAAAGGAGTATGGGGCCAGGATTATTAACCAGCTGCACAAAATGGGGTCTTCGGCAGACTGGGAGCGGGAACGGTTTACCATGGATGAGGGCTGTTCGGACGCGGTGTTAGAAGTGTTTGTGAAGCTGTATGAAAAGGGCTATATTTACAAAGGTTCCCGAATCATTAACTGGTGTCCTGTGTGTAAGACTTCCATCTCTGACGCAGAGGTGGAGCATCGGGAGCAGGAGGGATTTTTCTGGCATATCCGTTATCCCATTGCAGGAGAGGAAGGGAAGTTTGTGGAGATTGCCACCACCCGGCCGGAGACGCTTTTGGGAGATACAGCGGTGGCTGTAAACCCGGAGGATGAGCGGTATCAGGATCTGGTGGGAAAGATGCTGGAACTTCCCCTGACTGGCAGACAGATTCCGGTGATTGCCGATTCTTATGTGGATCAGGAGTTTGGAACTGGGTGCGTAAAGATTACTCCTGCCCATGACCCTAATGACTTTGAGGTGGGGAGACGTCATAATCTGGAAGAGATCTGCATTATGAATGATGATGCAACCATTTGTTTTCCGGACAGCCGGTATGACGGGATGGAGCGGTATGAGGCCAGAAAGGCCATTGTGGAGGATTTGAAGGAGCTGGGATTGTTAGTGAAAGTGGTTCCTCATTCTCACAATGTAGGCACTCATGACAAGTGCGGGACCACAGTGGAACCTATGGTGAAGCCACAATGGTTTGTGAAAATGGAAGAGATGGCAAAACCTGCCATAGAAGCCTATAAAAAGGGAGATCTTAAAATTGTGCCAGAGGGATTTGGAAAGACATACCTTCACTGGCTGGAGGGAATCCGGGACTGGTGCATTTCCAGACAGCTGTGGTGGGGACACAGGATTCCTGCCTATACCTGTCAGGATTGCGGGGAAGTGATTGTGGCCAAGACCATGCCGGCCAAATGTCCCAAATGCGGGAAAGCCCATTTTATTCAGGAGGAGGATACCCTGGATACCTGGTTTTCTTCTGCATTGTGGCCGTTCTCTACCTTAGGCTGGCCAAAAGACACAGAAGATCTGGAGTATTTCTATCCTACGGACGTGCTGGTGACTGGGTATGATATTATCTTTTTCTGGGTTATCCGCATGGTATTTTCCGGGTTGGAACAGGTTGGAAAATGTCCGTTCCACACGGTTTTGATTCATGGGCTGGTGCGGGACAGCCAGGGACGGAAGATGAGCAAATCTCTTGGCAATGGAATTGATCCGTTGGAAGTGATTGACAAATACGGAGCCGATGCGCTGCGGATGACTTTAATTACTGGAAATGCACCAGGAAACGACATGCGTTTTTACTGGGAACGGGTGGAAAACAGCCGGAATTTTGCCAATAAGGTATGGAATGCATCCCGTTTCATTATGATGAACATGGAAAATGCGCCAGTGGAGCAGATGAAGGAATACGAGGCGGCTTTTGGGACCAGTGAAGGCGATTTTTGCTCAGGGGATTCAGACCATCCAGAGCAGATTAGAGGACAGGTGTCTTTGACGATGGCAGATAAATGGATTCTTTCTAAGGTAAACACTTTGGCAAAAGACATGACTGAGAATCTGGATAAGTATGAACTTGGAATTGCTCTTCAGAAGGTATATGATTTTATATGGGAGGAGTTTTGTGACTGGTATATTGAGATGGTAAAGCCCCGGCTTTGGAACAAGGAAGACGAAACCAGGGCAGCAGCTTTGTGGACCCTTCAGACGGTGCTGATTCAGTCTTTAAAACTGCTTCATCCCTACATGCCGTTTTTGACTGAGGAAATTTTCTGCAATTTGCAGGAAAAAGAGGAATCCATTATGATTTCTTCCTGGCCAGAATATCGAAACAGCTGGAATTTTGCGGCAGAAGAGCAGGAGGTGGAGACGATTAAGGAGGCGGTCCGGGCAATCCGGAATGTGCGTACCTCCATGAATGTGCCTCCTTCCAGAAAGGCAAAGGTCTATGTGGTGTCGGAAAATGAGAAGACATTGGGGATTTTTCAACACAGCAAAGTGTTCTTTGCCATGTTGGGATTTGCCAGCGAAGTATATATCCAGAAGGATAAAACTGGAATCGGGGAGGATGCAGTGTCCGCAGTCGTTACTCAGGCAACCATTTACATGCCGTTTGCAGAGCTGGTGGATGTGGCAAAGGAAGTGGAGCGTCTGGAAAAGGAAAAAGAGCGTCTGAAGAAAGAGCTGGATCGGGTAAATGGAATGCTCTCCAATGAGCGGTTTGTCAAAAAAGCGCCGGAGGCCAAGATTTTGGAGGAAAAAGGAAAACAGGAAAAATATACTCAGATGATGGCTCAGGTGGAGGCGCGGCTGGGTCAGCTGGCTGGTACTGGTACAGCGATGCAATAGAGGGTGCAGACACGCTCTAATATGGGATGGATTGGTCTGGTTTTACGGTCGGCGAAAGAAGAGGAAAATCCATTGAAACAGATGTCATAAACAGGAGAATTTCACATATATTATAGTTATGGATGAACAGGCGAAAGAGTACCTTTTAAAAATCCCATTGTGGACGAAAAGGAAAAATACGTTGGAGCAGGTAAAGGATTTTCTTGGGGAGTTAGGGAATCCGGAAAATGGGATGGCAGTGATTCATGTGGCAGGAACCAATGGAAAGGGTTCCGTATGCGCAGATCTGACTGCTGTTTTCAAGGAGGCAGGATACCAGGTGGGGACATTTTTGTCCCCTCATCTGGAGGATGTGCGGGAAAGGATTTTAATCGGCGGGGACATGGCAGAGGAGGCTGTCTTTCAGGAAAGCTTTCAGCAAGTCCTTACTGTTGTCCGAAAGATGATGGGACAAGGGTATTGTCACCCTTCCTTTTTTGAGTTCCTGTTTTTGGTGGCAATGGTAATATTTTCCTGGAAAAAGGTGGATTATGTCGTGCTGGAGACGGGGCTGGGGGGAAGGCTGGACACTACGAATGTAATTTCCTGCCCCAGGGCATGTGTGATTACCTCCATCAGTCTGGACCACACCAAGTATTTGGGAGGAACCATCCGGGAAATTGCGGCCGAGAAGGCAGGGATTATAAAACCAGGAGTTCCGGTGATTTTTGACGACGGAGTTTTGGAAGCTTCCCAGGTGATTGTCAGTCGGGCAAAAGAGCTGAATGCGCCGGTTTATCCGGTGAGAGAGGGAGAAGGGAAGGCGGGAGAATGGGGATGTTTTGAGGCTCCCTATCAGGTGCAGAATGCAGCCCTGGCGGAAAAGGTTTTTCAAGTGCTTTCCATTCCTGGCATTACAGAGGATGTGTGCCGCAGAGGGTTTGAAAAAGTATACTGGCCGGGACGGATGGAGGAAGCAGCGCCGGAGCTTTGGCTGGATGGCGCTCACAATCCAGGGGGAATCCGGGCATTTGCCCAGGCAGTAAAAGAACAGTTAAGGAGAGAAAAACGAAAGATTCATCTTCTGTTTGCAGCAGTGGCAGATAAGGATTATGAGGAGATGATTCGGCTACTTTGCGTCCTTCTTCCAGTGGAGCGGGTCACAGTGGTGCAGCTGGCAGATGAGAGAGGACTGGGGGCGGAAGCCTTGGCAGAGCAATTTCTGGCCGCCGGGTGCAGGCAGGTGGAGGCGTACAAAACCATTCATCAGGCTTTGTGGGCAGCACGTCGGAATCAGTCGGAAAAAGACCGGCTTTATGTGGTGGGTTCTTTGTATCTGATCGGGGAGATAAAAGGGATATTGCATGGACAAGAAGGAGGAAACCCAAAATGTTAGATTTTGAGGAGGAACTGAAGCGTTTTCAGCCAAGCTTGGAAATTGGAAATGTAGAGGAGTCCATTGGAAAGGAAGATCTGACAGATATGACAGATTTGATGATGGAACTGTTGAACGAAAAGAGAAATTAACGGAGATAAAGCATGGATGGAGGAATGAGGAATCGTCAGATTTCCAATGCTTATTATAATGCGGGGTTGGAAAAAGCCAAAGAGCGGGATTTAACCGGAGCGGTGATTCTGCTGAAAAAAAGCCTTCGATTTCACAAATATCAGACGGATGCAAGAAATTTGCTTGGACTGATTTATCACGAGATCGGAGAGGTGGGGGCTGCTCTTTCCCAGTGGATTTTGAGCCTGAATCTCCAGGAGACTGGCAATGTGGCAGAGGAGTATTTGAAAGCATTACAAGATGCCCCAGGGTATTTGGACATGGCAGACCAGGCAGCGAAAAAGTACAATCAGTCTTTGGCCTATGCCCGCAGTGACAATGAAGATTTGGCAGTGCTTCTTTTAATGCGTATGGTGGAAGAAATGCCAAATTATGTGAAAGCTCAGCAGCTTCTTGCCCTTTTGTATATTCACCATGAGGATTATGCCAAGGCAGGCCGATGCCTGTTTCAGGCTATGCGGATTGACAAATACAATCCTTTAACTCAGCGGTATATGGCAATTGCCAAACAAAATACAGGAAAGGCAGATGTGGAAAAGCATAAGCTGAAAAACGCATTTTCCCACCGGCAGATGCAGGATGATGACATTATTCTGCCGCCCAGCTACAAGGAAAATACAGGACTTCAGACGGTGTTAAATATTCTGGCAGGACTGGTGCTGGGAGCGGTGGTGGTGTTCTTTCTGGTTACGCCTACGATTCGGGATTCCATTACCAGCAAATATGAGGAGGAGATACAAAAGGAACTGGAACTGGTAAACCAGAAGAGCCTTCAGATTGATGAGCTGAATCGGAAATTGGAGGAAGCCAGCGATGCTAAGGAAGAGGCGGAAAGCAGTCTGGAGACCATGGTCAATAACAGCGGCAGCGTGCTCAGCCAATATCAGCGTCTGGCACAGATTCTTCAGGCATACCGAACTGAGGACATGCAAACAGCCGTGCGGCTCTACACGGAAACCGACTGGTCGGTGCTTACTGACGGGGTTTTGGATGAGATTGTTGCATGGATGCAGCAGGACATGGCTGCTAATGGATACCAGGTACTAGAGCAGATGGGAGACACTGCTGCTGGACAGGGAAATACAACTTTAGCAGTGGATTATTATAATAAAAGTTTACAGATTAAGGGTGATAATATTGGCGTAATTTATAAAATTGCCATGGCATATAAAAATGCCGGAGATACAGATCATGCAAATGAATATTTTGGGGAGATTATTATGAAGCATCCCAATTCGGAATTTGCAGCCCAGGCAAAAGAACAGCGGGGATTTTGACCAAACCTGACTATTCAAAAATATGTTTTTGTCTGGAAAACAGGATGGATTTTGGAGAAGAGATACAACAGGAGAAAACTTTCTTGTTGTATCTTTTTCTTTGTCTGAAATTGTAATGATTTGTTCTGGTTCAGATGAAATGGGTTACTGACTGATTACATTGGACAAGAAAGCGGGTTGTCAGAGGGAAGGATGCAGATAAGAAATTTTGAATTTTCAGAAAATGAGAGATTTTGAAATCAATACAGAAGGAATTTCAAATTCTTCTGATAATGTAAATTAATTTATAGTATGGAGGGGATACCCATGAATCAATCGTTTACTTACGAGGCAAAAGGACAGGTTTTAATCATTCATCTTCCAAAAGAACTGGATCATCACAACTGTAGAAATTTGAAATATGAGACAGATCTTTTGTTAGCGGAAAATTATATTAATCGAATTATATTTGACTTCTCCAGGACGGAATTTATGGATTCTTCTGGTATTGGAATCCTTTTAAACCGATATAAACAGATGACGGCCAATGGAGGGAAAGTAGCAGTTTGCGGAGTGAATGCTCAGGTGCAGAGGATTTTAACCATTGGGGGAATTGGGCGGCTGATGGAACATTATGACACGAGAGAGGCAGCGCTGATGGGATGATATTGAGATAAAAGGCGGGAAGGACAGGCTGTTGGAGGCAGGACCAGAAAGAAAATTTGTTTAAGAACGTATTTGAAAAATCATTTTTTTAACGAAATAGCAATGCAGATTTGTTAGGAGATACTTTTCTGATGCGTTTTAGACAAGGAAGTTTTCATAATATAAGTGGCGCAATATGCGTTTTTGGAGGATAAAAAATGGAACGTTTTCGGATGGAGATTGAAAGTTTATCAAAAAACGAGGAGCTGGCCAGAGTTGTGACAGCGGTTTTTATGAGCCGTCTGAATCCTACTTTGGAAGAATTGGATGATGTAAAGACAGCGGTCTCAGAGGCAGTGACCAATGCGGTAATTCATGGATATGAAGAAGGGGAAGGTACCATTTACATGGAATTGCAGGCAGATGGGCAGGAGCTGACGGTTCTGGTGCGGGATACGGGAGTGGGAATCCGGGATGTGAAAAAGGCTATGGAACCTATGTTTACAACAGATAAGTCCGGAGAACGGTCTGGCATGGGCTTTTCTTTTATGGAGGCATTTATGGATCGGGTTCTGGTGGAATCCGAACCAGGGCGAGGGACTTTAGTGACCATGAAAAAGAAAATCGGCAGGTGATGGGGCATGGAGGAAACCACAAAACTGATTCGGCTTGCCCATGAGGGAGATCAGGCTGCAAGAGAACAGCTGGTTCTGGATAATGTAGGGCTGGTGTGGAGTATTGTGCGCCGTTTTGCAGGCAGAGGGCATGAGCTGGAGGACTTGTATCAGATTGGATGTATTGGACTCATTAAGGCCATAGACAAATTTAATCTGGATTTTGACGTGAAATTTTCTACATATGCAGTTCCAATGATTACCGGTGAGATCAAGCGGTTTTTAAGGGATGATGGAATGATCAAAGTAAGCCGCTCTTTAAAAGAACTGGGAATGCGGGTCAGCAGCACACGGGAGCAGATGATCTGGGAACTGGGCAGGGAGCCGGGACTGGAAGAGCTTGCTTTGCGGGTGGGGGTCAGCTGTGAGGAAGTGGCTGCGTCTATGGAAGCAGCCACTGAGGTAGAGTCAATTTATAAAACTGTAGGTTCGGGAGAAGATCAAAATTTACGTCTTCTGGATAAGCTTCCTGATGAGCGGGAACAGCAGGAAGAACTTTTAAACCGTATGGTGTTAAAACAGCTTTTAGAGCAGCTTTCCGGGAAGGACCGGGAAATTATCATGCGACGTTATTTTGAAAATCAAACCCAAAGTCAGATTGCGGCAGACTTAAACATTTCTCAGGTCCAGGTATCAAGGCTGGAAAAGAAAATTCTTCGAAAAATGAGAGAATATCTCAGTCCATAATCACACATACTACAGTCAAATACGCCGCTGCAAGTGACGGGGCATCCAATTTGCATCCTAGCAAGCTACGGGGTATTTGACCTTCACGGCAGCCATAAAATACCCGTGTAAATACGGAACCTGGCTTATTGCTTGGGGAAATATACAGGAAAATGGCTGGGAAGATTTAGATTTAGATTGAAGTTCTAAATGGCCGCAACGAAGCATTAGGAGCATTTAAGAACTGTTTGAAGCGTGTTTGAAAAAAATATACTACAATGTGAGGCGTATAGATGAGGAAATATTTTTCAAACATGTTTTGGAATACAGGAAAGAAAAGGATGTGAATGTATGGACTTTTTAAAGTACTTAATCGGAATTGTGACAATATTTTTGTGCTTGTCAATCGCAGCTCTGATTGCCTGGTATTGTATGTTTGGAAACATTACTCAGGAGCCGGGAGGAACCTTGGTGGATCAGGTTCAGGAGGTGATGCTGTGAGCAGCCGGAGCAACACCGTTTATCTGAATTTAAGCGAAATCACAGAGGTACACGATAAAGATGTATTTGTAAAAGATGTGGCAAAGGTGTACTGTAGCGATACCAAAATCCAGAATAAGTGCGAATGTGTAAAGTTAAAGCATATTTCGGAGGAAAAGTGCAGGCGGTATGTGGAAAATGCCTTGGATGTGATTGAAAAACTAGAGGAAGTAGATCCGTCTGTTTCTGTGACAAATGTGGGGAAAGTGGAATACATTATTGATTATCAGCCGCCGGCGCCTCCCCGGCATCTTTGGCAGTGGACAAAAACTTTTTTTGTATGTATTATCTGCTTTTGCGGAGCAGCGTTTGCCATTATGACTTTTAATAATGATGCCAATGTTCGGGATGTATTTCAGGAACTTTACTATCTGGTAACAGGAAAAGAGGCATCCGGAATGACAATTCTGGAGTTGACCTATTCCATTGGCCTTGCTTTGGGGATTCTGGTATTTTTTAACCATTTTGCCAAATGGAAACTGACCACAGACCCTACGCCTCTGGAGGTGGAAATGCGCCTTTATGAGGACAATATCAGCAAAACTCTGATTCAGAATGATGGGAGAAAGGAGCAGGGAATTGATGTTCAGTGAGGGTGGGGTGCCATTGTGGCAGAACGTGGCCCTGGGTTTTCTTGGATTAAGCGCTGGTGGGATTATTGCTGCCGGAGTGTTTGCATTTCTGGCAATTATTGGCGTATTTCCAAGAATTATGGGGAGAACCGGTACAAAGAGAATTTTTCTCTATGAAACTTTGATTATTTTGGGTGGAATATGGGGGAATGTATCGGATATTTATGAAATTCCCATTGGATTTGGGGGGAATATTGTTCTTGGGATTTTTGGTCTGGCGTCTGGATTGTTTGTGGGATGTCTTGTGATGTCTCTGGCAGAAACTTTGAAGGCTCTTCCTGTAATGAACCGGCGGATTGGTTTGGCAGTCGGGCTGCAATATGTGATTTTGTCTGTGGCATTGGGGAAGCTTGTTGGGGCGATTGCTTTTTTTTCACTGGGAATGTGCCAGTAGTGTGTGATAGAAGAGTATTTTGGCAAAAGATTGGAAAATTGAAAATTATGATAATTATGAATTTAATTCTTGTTTTCTGTGAGGTGTGGGGGGAGGGGGTTATAAATTTGTAAAGATGAAATGTTGTAGGTTTTAAATTTTTCAAATTTTTGAAATCTTATGGTTTTATGAAATGGGATTTGGAGAGTTGGGATTTAGAGATTGTGGAAGTTGTGAATGATGAGTTATAGATTATGAGTTATAGATTATGAATTATAAATTATGAGTAATAAATTGCGATCAATAAATTGTGAGTAATAAATTGTGAATTTTGGTTATGGATAGGAGGACGAAGGATTATGGAGTTGAATAAACAGGAATATGATAAGTATGTAAAACAAGTTACGCCTACTCATCCCCTGGGTGCGGATATGATCCGAGCTTTTATCACTGGCGGAACGATTTGCCTTTTGGGACAGATTTCTACTATGAGCATGATGAATCTTTGGGGGATGGAGAGAGAGACGGCTATGACTTGGACACAACTGGAGCTGATTCTTTTGAGTGTGGTGCTGACAGGGATGAATGTGTATCCGAAGATTGTGAAGTGGGGCGGCGCTGGGGCGCTGGTGCCGATTACTGGGTTCGCTAATTCGGTGGTGGCGCCGGCGATTGAGTATAAGGCGGAGGGACAGGTGTTCGGGATCGGGTGTAAGATTTTTACCATTGCGGGGCCGGTGATACTTTATGGGATATTGGCTAGCTGGGTGCTTGGGGTGGTTTATTGGATTAGAGGGGTGATGGGGGTTATTTAGCAATTATTCACTGGAAAACAAAATGTAGGCAGAATGATGGAAGAAAATAATCTTTCATTATTCTGCCGTTTTTGTTTTTGTGTAACGTAGTTTGTATAAAGAATGGAAACTGAAATTACAATACAGATGAAATAAACACACTATAGGAGTGTGTGGGGATACATGTGAATAAGGAACGTTTGTTCTTGCTATTAATATGTTATTATGCTAAAATCATAAACATCATAAATAACGTGGGGAGAGAATTATATTATTTTGGATAGTCTATAAAGAGTTCCCACATTGAATTTT
>ERZ808029.811-NODE-811-length-13952-cov-4.623712_pt1 | contig 13952 bp, 15 predicted proteins | sample MGYA00380185_ERZ808029 | MGnify/ENA primary metagenome ERZ808029 (study PRJEB31490, sample SAMN06133404) | mouse gut metagenome | isolation source: M2_3 | host: mice | place: China: Chengdu | collected 2015-05 ... | reverse complement strand
GGCAAGAAAACAGACATGCGGGATTCTGAATGGATTTCCACCCTGTTACGTGCCGGGCTTTTGAATGGCAGCTTTATTCCCGAAAAAAGAATCCGGGAGTTCCGTGACTTAAATCGTTACCATAAAAGTGTCATCCGTGATATCACATCCCAGAAAAACAGAGTTGAGAAGTTCCTGCAAAGCTCTGGCTTTCGCCTTTCCTCTTTTATTTCTGATATTTTTGGCGCTTCCGGCAGGAACATCATCCGGCATCTCACTGAGCATGGACAGATTGACCGGTCTGCTTTGGATTCCTGCTTAAAAACAAAGACAAGAAACCGTATAGATGAAATCCTCATGTCCGTAAATGGAACCCTGTCAGAACATCAAAAAGCCTTCCTGAAGATTCTTATGGACCATTATGGCTCCTTAAAAGAACATCTTGCTGAAATCGAAAAGAGTCTTGAGGCGGACATGGCCCCATTTGCTTTGCAGGTGGAGCAGTTAAGCAGCATTTATGGAATCAGCACAACGGCTTCCTGCGCAATCATTGCTGAAATCGGCATTGATATGAAACCGTTCAAAACCGCGGAGCATATCTGTTCATGGGCAGGCCTGTGCCCCGGCAATAATGAAAGCACCGGGAAACGGAAAAGCGCATCTGTCACGAAAGGCAATCCTTACATAAAAAGTATGCTTTGTGAAATTGCCTGGGTAATCGCCGGAAAACGCAATACCTATCTGTCCGCCTGGTATTGGAGAATCAAACAGAAGAAAGGGGCTAAAAAAGCTATTATTGCCCTTGCAAGAAAACTTCTTGTAATTATTTACACCATGCTAAAGCAAGGCACTCTTTTCGATGAATCCTGTTTTGAAGCCAGACGTAAAAGCTGCGAACAAAAACAGCTTTCCCGATACATACGTGAATTAGAGAAGCATGGCTACCATGTGGAAGCGCAAGCCTGATTTTTTGTAATACCAATATTTCACTGACGGCAGCCATTTTTATGACTGCTTTATCGTGATGCTTCCATGATTGTTGAAAACATTTGTTGTCAAGGTTCAGTTCTTGGCTACGAGTTTTATTTTCGTAGCAAGGTTCATCCGACCGATGGATCTTGGTCGGCATGCTCAAGATTCCGAGAGCCTATAGAGCATATCCGGCAGAAGCTCCGTGTAATAATCATCCGCAATCCTCCTGGCAATCTCCATGAGCCTGCTCTCAAAAGAACTGCCGCTGTCGGTTGCGCCGTATGCCTTTTCAAGCTGCGCAGCCACAGCCTCTTTATGCTCCTCCCGCATTTCCCACAAATACGGGTCTTTCCCTATCCGCCTTGCCTTATGCACGTCCGACACGTCAAAGACATATCTCAGCCTTGGGCGCTCGCTCTCCCGGTCAAAAAGCGCAATCCCCTTTGCCCCACGGTTTACCCAGCAGAACATTTTTTCATTCCATATTTCCATAGTGGCGCAGGCTTTGGCATCCGGCCTTTGCGCATAGATGAGCATCTGATCCTCAAACGGGTATTTATACAGCCTTGCGGCTGTGTCCAGGTACTTTGTCCATTCTTTCCCGTTCTTTGCCACCTGCTTTGCGGTTTCTCCGGCAAGCACGGAGATTTCATGGTATTTCTTTGAAACGAGATATTCTCCAGCCATTCTCACCCTCCTTAATCGTAAAACCCGTTTTCCTCAATGCCTTTTTCCAGAATGGAAGCCACCAGCGCATCCAGCTCCACACCATTTATCTCACTGACCACAATGAGCTTTGCAAGGGTATTCTTATCCACCGGGAGCGAATACTGTTCTTCATCCGGGCACAGCTCCCGCACACAGACACCGAGCGCATCCGCAATCCGGCAGAGTGTGCTTATATCCGGCTCCCGGATATCCGCCATGATGTCTAACAGCGTATTCTCATAGACGCCGGAAAGCGCCACCAGGCCCGGTATGCTCATATCCATGTCTTTCATCACATTTAAAATCTTATCGCCTGTGCTTAAAACTCCTGTTCCCATTATCAATCCCTCCTATTCTGCCTTGCTCCCGAAAGAAAAAGCTGTGTTTTCTTTCGCTTTTGTTGCTGTAAACTTTTCTTTTACTTCTGCCACTTTGGACTCCAGAACTGAAAACATGGCTTCCACCTGCTCCGGTGTATAGTCATAGGCTGATCGGTTGGCAAGGTTTTCTATCCTCCCAATAGCGTCAATCGCCTTATTGATACGGTACTCCCCAAGACGGATAAATTTCTCCGCTTTGGTTTCCTCTGCCTTTTCCGCAGGTGTGTTCATTGTTGCATTTTCCATAGCTTCACTCATTCTATTTTCCTCCATTTTCCATAAAATCTAAGGGCATACAGATTTTCCCGTATGCCCCGCATCTAAAATCATTTTCTGTTATTTTTTCTTTTTGGGAAATTCCAGCTTAACCTTATACTGTGTACCTTTAATCTCTTTCCCATCTTTGGTATAGGAATAATCTTCAATCCCCTCCGGGATAAGGTAGGCATCATAGCTGCCTTTCTTCCCTTTCAAGCCTTTTACAAGGGTCTTTTTCCCTTCCAGCATATTTTTTACCTGGCTGTCGGTGAGCGCCGCCCCCATTGCCCGTGATACGTTCATGCCGCATTTATTTTTGCAGTAAGCGCCGAATTTCCCTTTCACCACATCGCCGCCGCATTTCGGGCATTTCCCAAGAGATTCCTGTGCGCCGCCCCCGAACATGGATTTCTGTTCATCGCTGACGCTGTTGTAGGTCTGCACAAGCCCTTTTACCATATCCTCTATGCCGCCCATAAATTCCTGCATGGAATACTCGCCCTTTGCCACAAGGGTAAGGGCATTTTCCCAATCAGCAGTAAGTTTGGGTGACTTTACCACATCCGGTAGCACTGTAATGAGCTTTACTCCGTCCTCCGTGGGGAGCATCTGCTTTTTCTCCCGCTTCACAAAACCGTCCTTGACCAACTTCTCAATCACGTCCGCCCTTGTCGCAGGTGTGCCAAGCCCCTTGCGCTCCACTTCATCGCCCATATCCTCCGCTCCGGCACGTTCCATTGCTGACAGCAGGGAATCTTCCGTAAAGTGTTTCGGCGGCTGGGTAAAATGCTCTGTTACCTTTGTCTGCACTCCTTCAAAAGCCATTCCCTCCGAAAGCTCCGGCAGCTTCTTATCCTCTTTTTCCTTATCTTCTGATGTTTTGTAAGAACGCCTGAAAGCCGCTTCAAAATCTTTCCACCCGTTCCTTATTACGGACTTCCCGGAAACCGTAAAATTAGCGCCGTTGCAGAGAAACTCTGCCTTGACCGTTTCGTACTCATGCTTTTCCCCTGTGGCACAGAGCAGGCGGTTTGCGGCAAGGGAAAGTATCTTCATTTCCCCCTCCGGCACAGAGGAAAGGTCAGTGACCGCAATCTCCATTGTGGGAATGACCGCATGGTGGTCTGTCACTTTTTTGCTGTCCATTACCCTTTTAACATCCGGCTCCGCCCCGGACGGTTCCTCAAAGAGAACTGCTTTATAGATTGCCCTGATCACAGCCCTTGCCGTATCCTCCATATCGTCCGATAAATACTGGCTGTCCGTCCGGGGATATGTGACCAGCTTTTTCTCATAAAGGCTCTGCGTATACTCTAAGGTCTGCTTTGCGGTAAAGCCGAATAGACGGTTTGCATCACGCTGGAGCGTGGTAAGGTCATAGAGCTTCGGCGGCTGTATGGTTTTCTTTTCTTTTATGACAGAAGAAACCGTGGCGGCTCCTCTTTCACACGCTGCGGCAATACTTTCTGCCTGTGGCTTGTCATCAATCCTTTCTGTTGCCGCATCAATACCGTCCATAAGGATATGTGCCATGTAATACTGCTCTTTCTTGAAATTCCTGATCTTTTCCTCACGCTCCACCAGCATCGCAAGCGTCGGTGTCTGCACCCTGCCGACCTTTAACACCTTGCCGCCGTACAGAACCGTAAACAGCCTTGTTCCGTTCAGGCCCACAAGCCAGTCTGCCCTCTGCCTGCACAATGCGGAATGGTAGAGGTTGTCATAATCGCTTCCCGGCTGCAGGTTTTCAAAACCCTCACGGATTGCGCTTTCCTCCATAGATGAAATCCAGAGCCGCTTTATAGGCTTGCCACACCCTGCCTGGTCATACACAAGGCGGAAGATCAGCTCTCCCTCCCGCCCTGCGTCTGTTGGATAGTTGGAATAGATGACTTAGAAAATATCCATTATTCAAGGGTTTCCAGTGCCCCTATGAACTTGTAATGGATAGTAAGTCGTTGAATTTTCTGCCCGTCAACTTCTACGGGTTCAGAAACAAGAATTTTTTCTATAAGTTGATTGATTATCTTAAAATTGAGTTCCGTTATTCCTGCATAACCGCTTATCTGCTCCGCAAACTGCTCAATGGAAGATAACTGCTCCTTGTCCGCTATGGCACTTTTTTCAAGTTCCTTTATCTTGGCTGTCAGTTCTTCCTGCTCGCTGTCATACCTTGCCGACAACATCTGAAAACGCTTTTCGGTCAGCAGTTCCCTTGTCAAGTCCTCGTACAGTTTGGCATACAGGTTTTCAATCTCCGACACACGCTGTTTACATTGCCTTAGTTCCTTTTTCTGCTGTTCCCTGTCCGCTGACATTTGGAGATTAAGACGCTCCGCAATTTCCGTTACCATTGCTTTCCTGTCCGTCAGTGCCTGTCCTGCGTGTTTCTGAATGTCCGCAAGCACAACTTCGTGAACCGTCCTTGCTTCAATGTTGTGTGATGAACACCCGTCTTTTCCAAACTTACGGTACTTGGTACAGCAGTAGAAAGTCTTGTCTAATACATTGTTACGCTTTCTTTTCTGCTCGACTTTGGCAAGCATGGCACTCCCACAATCAGCGCATTTGATAGTCCCTCGGAAAATGTTATCATATCCGCTTGAGCTTTCCCCGATAACAGGTGGTCGGCTCTGTAAAATCTTCTGCACATTGTTCCAGCGGTTCTGTTCAATGATTGGCTCATGTGTGCCATAGATAACTTCACGCTCTGCAAACGGAATATACTGTCTTTTCTTGGAACGCATGGTCTTAGTTGGTTTGTCCGCAACAGTAAGGTTTCCTGCATAGACGGGGTTGTGCAATATCTGGCTGACATAGGCAGTATCCCAGTCATACATTTTTTCCTCGTCCATAAAACGCTCAAACAGTTCCTTTTTGTAAAAACTCGGTTTCAGCACTTCCGCCTTACGTAAGCGGTTACAGATAGTGTGAAGCCCCACACCTTCCTCGGCGATTGAGAAAATCAGTTCCACAATGGGGGCGGTCACTTCATCAATGACAAGGTGGTTATGGTCTTTCTCGTCTTTCTGATAACCGAACGGGGCGGTAGTAGCCATATACTTGCCCTGCATTCTCCTTGCGTGGAGTGCGCTCTTGATTTTCCTTGAAGTGTCCTTTGCGTACATTTCATTAAACAGGTTCTTGAACGGAGCCATCTCATTGTACCCCGTAGCGGTGTCAATCCCATCGCTGATTGCGATATAGCGTACCTTCTTGCCCGGGAAATATACTTCGGTATAATATCCCGTCTGCAAGTAGTCACGCCCAAGACGTGAGAGGTCTTTTGTAATGACCGTGTTGATTTTCCCGCTTTCAATATCCTCAATCATGCGCTTAAAATCCGGTCTTTCAAAATTCGTACCGCTCCATCCGTCATCGACGTAGGTTTCCACGACCTCTATCCCGTGGTACTGTGCGTACTGCATGAGCATCTGCTTCTGGCTCGTTATGGAATTGCTTTCCCTGTCCGTGATGCCGTCATCAACGGACAACCGGGTATATAACCCGCCTTTTGGTGCTGTTTTGTATGTAGTCCTACCCATTCGCTTCTCCTTTTCCGGAAGAAGCTGGTGAACTGCAAAGTGGTTCTTCATTTTCTATTATACCTTCACAGCCGACCTCCTGCAAGCATTTTTCCGCTTTATCCGCATTTTCTGAATTTAATATCGCCCTCACAAACGCATCCTGCGGCGTTCTCCTGCTGTCAAATACCCTTGTCACGATTAGTTTTGTTTTATTCAAATATATTCCCTCCAAATTTCACTCTAATACCAGACGTTTTCCGTGCCCTGCCCTGAAAAATAAAAGCCCGGCAAGGTGTAAAATTACTCTGCCGGATAACAGACGCTTTGAAAGGACATAATATAGACGCTTCCAAAATGCCCTCAACCCCTTGTATTTCCTGGCTTTATACGCTAAGACACTTCTTTTTCTATTTTAAATTTAAAAGTATTTATATATATAACAGGGAATCCCCCATAGCCGTATGTATATATATAAAAAGGATTTGGCGATTTACACGTCTAAGCGTCCGTTGCGTCTTAATGCCTTTCCCTTGTCCGCACTTTTACATGGATACCCTTGAACCCCCTTGCGGTCTTTCCGTTTCCGAGTGCGATATTATTGGTATAAGCCAGTTTGTATTTATCCTCATTCTGCCGTAAAAAGTTGGAGAAACTGCGCTCCCCCAAAGGCTTTTCAAGGTTGTCCTCGCACCACTGGCTGTATGCGCCGTAAAGCTGCTTTGACGTGGCGTGTGTGCCTTTCTCAAGCCGGATATAGCCATCCGACTGCATGAATACGATGATGTTGTTCCCGTCCTGCATGGCTTTTGTCAGGTTGTCCTCCGCCCGTTTGCTTATGGTGAAGCTGTACCCATTGTCAATCAGGCGGTGCAGCCCCTTAAGACACCATAGGAATATGCCCTCTGCTTCAGCAATGAGCTTCTCTCCGAGGAACGGATCGTCTTTCCTGTCCGGCTTGCGCTCCTTGACAGTGAGGACAATCTGCCGCCGGAAAAAGCCGTAGGAACGGTCATACAGTGAACCGAGGTTGCCATTCCCGAAGCAGATAAACCTCACGCACAGATACCCCTGCTCGCTCTGCCTGCCCTTGCGCTCCAAATCCGTTTTATCCTCCAGCGTGACTATGGATTTGATGTTGTTCGTCTGCGGGAGGGCTTCCAGCTTCATGTCATCATCAAGCATCAGCAGTTTCCATTCAAGGTCTGCCCTTGCGAAGCGGTCAACCTCCACCTTCTGTATGCTGCCCGTGTTCATGCTGTCACCGAGCAACGCCCTCAGCACCCTGCCGATGCGAGACTTGCCTTCCCCGCCTTTGCCTATGACTATCATCATTTTCTGCCCCTTTGTCGTGGGCTGCAGCACATATCCCATAAACTCCTGCAACGTGATGATGTCCTCCGGCTCCAATAGCTGCCCTACAAAGGAAAGCCAGCGTGACGGCTCAGGTGCATCCGGCACATACCGCACCGGGAGCCTGTTCATGCAGAACTCTTTCTGTGCGGAGAAATCCCCCGACAGGAAATAGGTTCCGTTCGCCACATGGAGGCGGTCTGTCTGGTAGGGTATCGGCGGGGAGTAGCACCTGATCCGCAGCGCATCCAGGAGCGTTGTCGCCTTTTTTGCGATGCCTGATGTGACATAGGGCGCAATCTTGTAGTATATCTCCGCCTTAATCTGCTCCGCATCCCCGACTGCCCCGTTTACGTCAAAAAAAGTGCCGTGTATGCACTTCATAGGGTGTCCTGCGAGGAAATCCTCACAGAAAAGCACGTCATTGACTTTGCTCCCGTCAAACCATGTTTCCGGCTGTGACGCCTGCTCCATTTTCTCCATTGTCTTTTCCAGTGCCGCCTTCTGCTCCGGCGGCACACTGTTCCAGTCTTCTTTCAATTTTCAGCACTTCCTCTCCATAATCCGCCACTAACTGCACACGCTCCGATAGCGGAGCGTACAATAAAACATCCAGCAGGTACTCAATATAGCCTTTCTTTTCCAACGCTTCACAGAATAACGGGTTCCATTCCCCGTCCGGCTCCTGCGGCGCATACTGTTCTTTCCACTGCCTTAAACAGCACAGGTAATCGGAAAGCACACGGAAACACTTCTTTTCCGCCCTCTCAAACCTCTGCTCCGGTGACAGCTTCCGCTTACGCTTTGGCGGCGGCTTCCTGCCCCTGTTATCCTCAAAACTGATACCGAAATCCGACGCTATCCGCAGCGCCGCTTCTTTCTTCCCAAGCCCGTAATACTTCGCCACAAAATCAATGGCATCGCCCTTTTCCCCGCACCCGAAACAGTAATAGCGGTTATCAATCTTCATGCTCGGGTTTTTGTCCTTGTGGAACGGGCAGACCGCCATGCCGCTACGGTTTATCTTTATCCCGCAATGCTCCGCCGCCTGCCTTGCGGTAATGCCGTTTTCCCTTATCGCTTCAAATACATTCATTGAAACCTCCATGCACGCAAAAAAGGCAGCTACAAACCTGTCAAATAGGTTCATAACTGCCTTAACGCTGTGTAAATCAATTATCAGTGGACAATGCCCACAATCATTCTCATTTAACCAAAAATCTAAAAACTGTCTATATAAGTATGGCTGCACCCTTTCCGCCAGTTCCCGATCAGTGCGTAGTATAATGGGATAACGTGACTGTTGTCCTCCGCTGCCTTCACGCCGACATACCCGTTATGTGCGCTGAATGTTTCAAAACAGAGCGCAACATCATCCAGCTGCTCCGAGCCGACGATATCTTCCGACAGATAGACCATACCGCTTTTTGTCACCCTTATCTGGTTGTTGTGCCTGTCATTCCCGCAAGCAATCAGCATACGGAACTGCTCAAGGGTGATTGTCCTGATGTCATACGCCTTTATCCTCTGCCCGTTCAAAATAATAGATTTTCCCCTCTGTATGGGAAACATTTCCTCTTGTATCATCCGCCAATAAAAATCTCCGTTTTTAAAAATTTTATATCCCGCAAGTAGCTTCTGGGAGAGAAGCCCACATTGGAATCGCACCATCATCTCTGTGACCGTTTTACGGAAGTATCATTATCAGGAAACAGTGTCATGGCGCAAGGTTCCCACACCTTGTTTGCTTTAAAACATCTCTCGCTCTTGCCTGTCCAGTACAGGCAGTCATGGCGTGTTTTGGCACAGCTCGGCTGTTTCATACGTCTTGCAGGATTGTCCATATTCAGTTGTCAGTATGCCTTGCGGTTTTCTCCCCGCACCGCAAATAAGATATGCCCGTCTGCCCGGTTAAATTTCCAGCTTGTCCGCCCCGTATTTATGGATAATCCGGAACAGGATTTCCTTCTCTTTCCCCTCCGCTTTCCCGTATAGCCTGCACAGTGTTTCAAGCTCTGTTTCTGTGAGGGTATTGGTATAGGGCTTGTAGTTATCCGTGATAAAAACCCCGCCGTTACAACCCTGTTTTGTATAAATCGGGTAATCAAAAGTCAATGCGAAAATATCATGGTGTATCGTGCGTATCGTAACGCCTAATTCCCACGCAAGCTCCCTTGACGTTATATGCCCTTTGACAGATAAAATGCTGATGATTTCCATTCTCCGGTGTGCCGTGTCCATGCTGCGCCTCCCCTCACTTCCCGGCTTGAAAACTGCCGGATTTTTTATGTATTCCTTTCACAGTACGGCCCGAATTCATGTATGATTGACAGGACGGTTTCCCTGTCTTTCCCCGTACATCCCACAGCGAGTTTTTCCAGGCATTCCAGTTGTTCACGGGATAGGGAGTTTTGGTATTTCCCTGCACCGTCCATGAGAGAGTAGCCGCCGTTATATCCCTGCTTTGCAATCACGGGAAGTTCCTCACCAATAACTTCAAAATCCCTGCGTATGGCGTTCTTCCCGACACTGTACATAGCCATGAGCTTTGGCACGGTCAGCCTTTTCCCCGACAGCAGCATACGCTCGATTTCCCGCCGCCGCTGGAATGCGTGGTCTAACATTTTTTCACCCCCTTTCTCCGCTGTTTGTGATGTTAATTGTAGATAAAGGAAGTTCCCGTATATGGGTACGTTCCTCAAAAAATTTTCTGCCTTTTCTTACAGTCAGCTAAAACCAGAAACTTTCTCTTTGAAGTAATAGCAAGCACTGCCTGTGTTCCCTCACAGGCTCTGATTTTCCCAAATCCCCCCGGAGCGGGAATCTGGAAAATCTGCTTGTAGGGGGAAGCATCCCCCTAGCCCCCTCTGCGCTCAAAAATCATAAAATCTCCTGCCAAGATTTCTGATTTTTTTCACTGTTTTTTTGCACGAACAACCCCCATAGCAGGATTGAAGATTGTGTAAAATCCTTTCAAAAATCCAACACGGAAAGGAGATAATAAATGGCAAACCGTGAGCGCAAAAATGAGCTGAAAATATATCTAAGTGACAAGGAGCAATACATACTGGAGCAGAAAGTAAAAATCTCTGGCATGAAAAGCAAGTCCACTTTCCTCCGCCGCCTGATTTTGTACGGCTTTGTCTATGACATTGACTATTCAGACCTGCGGGAATACAACTACACGCTTGGAAAAATCAGCGGCAACTTAAACCAGATCGCCAAGCGAATGAACGCCACAGGCAACGTCTATAAAGCCGATGTGGAGGAAGTGAAAAAGCTGATGAAACAGGTGTGGGATACACAAAAATCCATGCTCTCAAAACAGCCCACCATGAAGCAGTAAGCCCAAACGGAATCCCCCTCCAGAATCAAAATTGTTCCAGCCAGATTTTGCACACAAATACGCAACAGATAAACTGTAATAAAAGCCAAAATCAGACAAATTTCGCACCATTAAAAAAGGTGTACCGCAGTGAAGTTTATTTCTTCCTTGCGGTACACCTTTATGTGTGCAATTATTCTTTATTTTTTGTCTTTGGTGTGTATACAGTTTTTGCTTTTTTCTAATCATATCTTTTCCCTTACTGATAGTCTATAAAAAAGAATGGCAGTTTTACATTCAAATAAAACCGCCATTCTTAAGCTCATGCGCTATATATTTTTCATAAAATTACCGTCAGCGTTTGCTTTGAATATTTATAAAGATAATTTTATGAATGCTTTGTAAAATATAAAAGTTATGTTTTGTATAATTTATGTAAAATACAGGTTTTTTAGGAAAACTGCACCACATCACTTTTATCTTGCTGAAAAATAATCTGTATAACCGTTCCTTGCCCCAGGCTGCTTTGCAGTTCAATCTTGCCATTCAAGTATTGTACAGCATGTTTTACAATAGATAGTCCTAATCCCGTTCCACCTGATTCCTTAGAGCGGCTCTTGTCTACACGGTAAAATCGTTCAAAGATTCTTGCCTGATGTTCCGGCGGTATGCCGATTCCCGAATCCTTCACCGTAATCGAGGCACTATTTTCCTGACTGCTTATAGCTACTTCTACCGTACCGCCGTTCTTATTATACTTGATAGCATTATCACAGAGGTTAAAAATAATTTCTGTTAAGAGCCGCCGGACACTTTTAATATAAACCTTTTTTCCTGTTAAAGCCACTTCAATATCTTTTGCCGCTGCTATATCTGCCAGTCCTGCCATCACCTCAGATGCGATCTCACATAAATCAACATTTTCAAACGGCATATCGCATCCCTCGTCTAATTGGGATAAACGGATAATATCATCAATTAATGTTACAAGCCGCCCTGCCTCTGTGCGGATATGCCCTACAAAACGTGTCATATCCTCCGATTTTACAAGACCGTTCTCCATTAACTCCGCACTCCCCATTATGGATTGCAGCGGAGTTTTCAATTCATGTGATACGTTGGCAGTAAACTCCCGTCTGTTCCTTTCTGCGAAAGCTGCTTCTGTTATATCAAAGGCAAGAACAACCGCCCCAATTACAATACCGTTAGATTCAATGCGGTTGACATGGATCTGATACTCTTTTCCCTCACGTTCTATGCGGATTTCGCTGTGTCCACTTGAAAATGCGTCCTGTATGGCGTGGCTCACATTATGGCTTCTCTCTACTGTCAGAAAATCTTTACCTATGCTGGAACGTTTCGTATGAAACAGCTTCAGCGCGGCAGGATTAATGTTCAGAATTATATTTTTCTCATTCAAAAGGACAAGCCCTTCCGTCATGCCATATGTAATCTGTGCAAATTCATCATTTTTCCTTTGGAGTTCCGACAACTGCATATCAATCTGCTTATGCTGTTTATTGATACGGTTTAATAGGGGAGCCAGCTCCTCATAAGTATCGTTTTCCAGCGGTTTTTCTAAATCAAGTCTGTTTAACGGCTCCATGATATGTTTAGAAATACGGCTTGCTAATACTCCTGATAAAATGAGTGTTACAACAACTACAATTAAAATCGGCTGTATCATCCCCAAAACAAGCACCCATATCGTAACGCTGCTGACAGAAATCCTTAATACTGAACCATCATTAAGCCGCCTTGCACAGTAAAGTGTTTTTTCTAAAAGAGTCGTGGAATAACGTGAGCTTTTTCCCTCTTTATTCCGCAGGGCTTCTTGAATTTCTTCCCTGTCCGCATGGTTTTCCATACTTTCCCCGTCAGACTGTGTATCATATATAACATCTCCATTTTCAGCAACCCATGTCAGACGGTACTCCCTTGACTGTAATTCCTCCAGATAGTTCCGTCCATCCTTTTCAACGGCTATGGCAGCTAAAGACAGTTCATCCTCCAACTGTTTTCCCTGAACATTACTGAAATAACTGTAAAGACATCCCATGATGATAACAAGGCTTGCAATCAGGACAGCCCCCGCTACAACCATAATTGATTTAAAAATTTTCTTTGTCATGCCTGCACCTCTAACCTATAACCAACACCACGCACTGTTTCAATCATTTTCCCATAATCCCCCAGTTTTACACGCAGAGTACGGATATGCATATCAACCGTTCTCGTTTCACTGACATAATCAGCTCCCCATATGTCATTAAAAAGCTGGTCACGGGAAAATGCGATGCCCGGACGGGAAAGGAACAGCCGGAGAAGTTCAAATTCTTTTAAGGTAAGCTGTATTCTTTCATTATCAATGGAAACTGTATGTTCGTCCAGATTGACAACAAGCCCCCCGGCTTTCAAAAGATGTTCTACCTCTGTAGGATTGCACCGGCGGAGTACCGCTTTCACACGGGAAACCATCTCCATCATCCCAAAAGGCTTTACAAGATAATCATCCGCACCTAAATCAAGGCTCTGGATTTTATCATACTCCATGCCTTTTGCAGTTGCCATGATGACGGGAATCCTGCAAGTGTCAGGGCTGTCTTTTAAAAATTTCAGCAGTTCCACGCCATCCTCTCCGGGCAGCATAATATCAAGAATTATCAAATCCGGCTTTTCCATAGATAAAGCGTCACGAAAGGCTATTGCATCCAAAAATCCTTTTGCTTCAAAATCAGTGGAATTAAGCGTATATACCTCAATATCCCGGATACTGTCATCATCTTCCACACACCATACTTTCATAATCATGCTCCTTTATGTTCTCCTGTCACGGAAAAAGCCACCCACTCTGCAATATTTACCGCATGATCCCCGATACGCTCAAAATATTTGGCAATCATCAGTAAATCCAGCGCATATCCTCCGTCTGTCGGTTTTTCTGCTATCAGCTTAATCAGAGATGACTTGACCTGTAAAAACAAATCGTCAACCACATCATCACGGTCAATCGCCGCACCAGCCAATACTACATCCTGTTTTACAAAAGCGTCAATGCTTTCTGTAACCATCTGGCTCGCCGCATCTGCCATAAACCGGATCTGTTCACATTCCCCTCCAGTCCTTCCGTCAAGAAACGTGATAATTTCCGCAATATCCGCCGCCTGTGTTCCAATACGCTCCATATCAGTAATCATTTTAAGGGCTGCAGATATTTGCCGTAAATCCCTTGCTACCGGCTGTTGCTGTAACAGCAGTTTCAAACACAGTGTTTCGATTGTGCGCTCCATCCGGTTAATCTCTCCATCAAGGGATAAAACCTTGTCTGCCAGCTTTATGTCGCCCATAGTTAATGCTTTTGAAGCAGCGGCAATCGCTTCCTCACACATTGCCCCCATTTGGGTAAGCTCTTTATTCAGCATAACAAGCTGTTCATCAAAACGACTTCTCATT
>ERZ808029.809-NODE-809-length-13969-cov-50.124244_pt1 | contig 13969 bp, 12 predicted proteins | sample MGYA00380185_ERZ808029 | MGnify/ENA primary metagenome ERZ808029 (study PRJEB31490, sample SAMN06133404) | mouse gut metagenome | isolation source: M2_3 | host: mice | place: China: Chengdu | collected 2015-05 ... | reverse complement strand
GTTTTTATAGGTGGAGGCAATAATATGCAGGTATTGTATGAGGAGATGGAAAGTTCTCTGGCGTCTTCTCTATATGAGGTCGTGGGTTATTTTGATATTAAACCGAACGAAGCCCTTTCTTCTCAATGTTCCTATTTGGGTAATCCTGACGGTTTTTCAGATTTTATGTCTGCACATCCAAGCATCAAGCATGTTTTTTGTTCTCTATCGATGGAGGAGGGACGTTACAATTTTTCTATCATGAATCATTGTGAAAACCATCTTCTTTATTTTCATGGTGTTCCTAATGTATGTAAAGGTTTTCCTCGTCGTATCTGGCACAGTATGGTTGGCAATATGCCTATATTGAATCTGCGTTATGAGCCTTTGGGTAAAATGGAGAATCGTATGTTGAAACGGCTGTTCGATATTGTCATCTCAGGTCTTTTTCTGCTTACTGTTTTTCCTTTTGTTTATCTCGTAGTAGGAAGTATCATAAAGTTGACTTCTCCCGGTCCTGTATTCTTTAAGCAAATGCGTACAGGTTTGAATGGTGTGGATTTTGTGTGTTACAAATTCCGTTCTATGAAAGTGAACGATGAAGCTGACAGTAAACAGGCTACGGCTGATGATCCCCGAAAAACTCGTTTTGGGAACTTTCTCCGTCGTTCTAATATTGACGAACTTCCTCAGTTTATCAATGTCTTTAAGGGTGATATGTCGATAGTAGGTCCCCGTCCTCACATGTTGGTTCATACGGAGACTTATGCCCGGTTGATTGATAAATATATGGTGCGGCACTTTATAAAACCTGGAGTAACCGGTTGGGCGCAGACACACGGTTTTCGTGGTGAAACAAAAGAGTTGTCACAGATGGAGGAACGCGTAAAAGCTGATATCTGGTATATGGAGCATTGGACAATGCTGCTTGACATATATATCATTTATAAGACTATAGCGAATGTGGTGGTGGGAGAAAAGAATGCATATTAGGGTGTTAATTAATGTGAGTGTACCAATTATGGCTTCATTATCACTTTTAAAGTGAGACTTTTATTGTTTCATAAACTCCTAAAAATACTTTGATGAGAAATAGCAGCATACAATCATTAAGGGGAATATGTGCAATAGTTGTATTTCTTTCTCATTCATTATGTATGTTCAAATCTACATTTGTTACCTATTTAATGGAATCTCCTATGCATTTATTTTTTGATGGAAAATGTGCTGTTTATATATTTTTTGCTATCAGTGGTATATATTATTATAAGAAGGAACGACTGCAACGAAAAACATATTTAAATGGCATATTAAAGAAATGTATAAAAATATATCCTCCATATATAATAACTTTGCTTTTAGCAGTGTTATTGATTAATTATACTCCCTGTACTAATTATAATCCAGCACTATTTACAGAATGGAGCAATTCTTTTTGGCATCAAAAAATAAATATTGAGGAATTAATAAGACAGGGTTCCATTCTTTTACCTCGTAATCCAGATTTGATCTTACCACCATCATGGTATTTAACTGTTGAGGTGAGAATGTTTCTTTTGATGCCTATAGTAGTCTTTATTTTTAATTATACTAGTTGGTGGAGCCTTATCTTGTTACTACTGTTGTCGCTAGTTGTTGATGTATCAATCATCTTAACTTTGGGCTTTTTCTCTATTGCAGCATTCTTTATGAAACTAATGAGTGATATTCATAAAATTGAAATGGTATTTAGTTTATATAAGTTTCCTTTATTACTGATAGGACTCATTCTGCTAAATATCGAGAACGTTTTAGACATACAAAATAGTGTTACTGCTTATCTTATGATGTTAGGTGCAATAACAATTGTTGGTGTGTGTTACGCTAACAAGAATCTGATCAGTTCTAATTTGTTAGTGAAATTGGGAAATATATCCTATGAATTTTATTTAATACATTTTATAGTGCTATTATCATTAAAACCATATTTTACAAATCCGTATAGTTACATTCTTATCTGTTTTATTGTATCTTTAGGATTGTCTGGAGGAATTAAATATGTGTGTAATGGGATTTTGAAATGTATGACTTTTAAAAATAATTTGTACGTATGAAGGTGTTATATGACTATCAAATATTCCAAATTCAAAAATTTGGAGGTATTTCTAGAGGATTGGCAGAAATAATATCTCATTTTCCGAGCGATATAGCATATGACATAGCAATAAAAGAGAGCGACAATGTTTACTTAAAGGAATATAATTTAGATAATAATCATTCACCTATATCCTATCAATTTTCAGATTTTCTACCAAATGTATCTTTTAAGGGAAAGAGGAGAATTTATAATATCTTGTCACAACGGGGATGGATAAATTCATCAGATAGCATAAACCTTCATCATAGTATAGAGAAAATTAAAAAAGAAGATTATGATGTTTTTCATCCGACCTATTTTTCAACCTATTTTTTGAAGCATATACGTAAACCTTTTGTTTTAACAGTCCATGATCTTACAGCAGAAAATTTCCCCTTGTACTTTAATAAATTTGACTATCAAAAAGAAGGAAGGAAACGTTTGGTTCCTTTAGCTAGTCATATAGTCGTTCCAAGTTTAAGTACTAAAATAGATGTAATGCAAAATTGGAATATTTCGGAAGATCGGATTTCAGTTATATATTGGGGAGGAGTTTCAGTAAATAATAAAAAATATCCAGATAGTATAGGATGCCCATATATATTATATGTAGGATTAAGAGGTGGTTATAAGAACTTTTATTTTTTTATTAAATCCGCCCTTCCCTTTCTGCAAAAAAATAAAGAAGTTAAGATTGTATGTACAGGATGTAACTTTACAAAATCAGAGATAAAGTTCTTTCAAGAGTTGCATATTGCAAATAGAGTACAAGCAAAGTTCGTTTCTACAGAAGAATTAAGTGGATTGTATTCAAATGCCTTATGTTATACCTTCCCTTCTTTGAGTGAAGGATTTGGACTTCCAATATTGGAGGCTTTTTCTTGCGGGTGTCCAGTACTCTTATCAAATAAAACTTGTTTCCCGGAAATAGGAGGTGATGCAGCTTTCTATTTTAATGAGCATAATGGTCATTCGGATATTTCAGAAAAATTAGATTATATATTTAACATGACTGAAGGAGAACGGCTAAAGACTAAAGATAAAGGATATGAGAGACTCACCCAGTTTTCTTGGGAAAAATCAGCAACGGAGTATGCACAAGTATACAAATCATTGCTTTAAGTATATACAATGGTAAGCCAAACAAAGTCTCTTGCAAAAAATACCATCTTCTTGTATTTGAGGATGTTTGTTGTTTTGACAGTATCTCTATTTACAACAAGGATTATTCTGAAAAATCTGGGTGTAGAAGATTATGGCATATACAATGTTGTAGGAAGTATTGTGGCACTTTTTTCTTTTCTTCAAACAGCTATGGCATCTGCTAACTACCGCTATTTGGCTTTTGCCATAGGTAAGGAAGATAAGGAACAACTCTCTGCAATCTTTAAATCAGCTTTTATAATAAGTTTAGCTATTGTTTTGGCTATTTTATTAATAGGTGAAACATTGGGATTGTTCTATATATACAATTACCTAAATGTACCTCCCGAAAGATGGGATGCATCGTGTATTGTTTATCAGATATCTTTGGTGTCATGTATGATTCAGACAATGACGATGGCTTATTATAGTGATGTTATTGCACATGAACATATGAGTTTCTTTGCGTATCTATCTTTTTTTGAATCGGTATTAAAAATATCTATAGCCATATTAATCGTTTTTTCACCTATAGATAGGCTTGTTTTCTATGCAAGTCTTATTTTGGTAAGCAATATAATTATTTTGATTTTATATTATATATATTGCAAAAGGCATTTTTTTGAAACCAAGCATTTATTATCTAATAAAATAGAATCCAAGCTGTTAAGAGAAATGATGAATTTTTCAGGTTGGACACTTTTTGTAACTATTGCTGATATTTGTGTAACGACGGGCATCAATATGATGATCAATAGCTTTTTCTCTGCAATTGTCAATGCTGCCAGAGGCATTGCTGTTCAGGTGCAGGGAGCTGTAGACCAGTTTAGAGGTAATTTGCAAACGGCCTTAAATCCTCAAATAACAAAACAATATGCTGCTGAAAATCAGGAGTATATGTATAAATTGATGTATGCTAGTAGTAAATTTTCTACTTATATATTGCTTTTGATATCTTTGCCTATTATGTTTGCTGCTGATTATATTTTAAACTTATGGTTAGTAGAAGTTCCTCCGTTCACCTCTGTATTTTTGATTTATATATTGGTTGCTTGTATTATTGATGGTGTCTCTAATCCTTTTGTTACAGCTGTCGGTGCTACAGGGAGGATTCGTAAGTTCCAAACTATCGTGGGAGTGACCAAATTGTTGACAATACCTTTATGCTATCTGTTTTTGCAGATGGGATGTAATCCTGAGACGCTCTTCCTTATTTATATGATTTCTACTGTTTTTGTTGTTGGGACAAGAATCTATATGGGGGCCCGAACCGTGAATTTGGGTATAGCTAAAGTCTATATAAATATCTTTAGACCTATAATATTGGTTACTGTTTTATGTGTCGGCTTTGTTTATGGCATATCGTTTTTGCAAAATAATACGTTCGTAGCCTTTTTACTGTATTGCATATTGAGTGTGTGTACGATGGGAGCTATTATTTTTTGTGTTGGTATGAACATTGATGAAAAGAAATACTTAGTGGGCATTATTCATCATAAAATATTGAGAAAATGAAATTAGGATATTTATTGAGGCGTTGTTATGATAAGTTTTGGGGAGTGGATAAAAAGTACATATCTCTAATATCAAAAGATGCACCTTGGGTTTATGTTTCTTATATTTCAGATGTATTTTATAAAAGAGACAATGAAACTTATATGCGCGGTCACCAATCTCGTCAGGAAACCATTGAAATAGTCAATGTCTTTAATGAATTGGGCTATAACGTGTTTTTATCTGATTCCAATCACCCTAAGTTGCCTAATCGAAATTTTAAACTATTGTTTGGCATTGAGCCGGGATTTGTGGAGGCATATCGTAAATATCCGAAAGCTACGAAAATATATTATGCAACCGGTGCTTATTCAGGGCATCAAAATTCAATGATTATAAACCGAACGGATGGCTTCTCACAGAAACATCACTATAAATATCCATATAATAGACTTGTTGTGGAATATGATAATCTTGAAGTAGCGGATGCCATACTCCAAATCGGATCTAAATACACTGTAGAGACATACCCTAAGCAGTATCGTGATAAGATTGTAACCATTCATCAGTCATGTGCTCTCAGTTCAGAATCCACAGAATTGGTTAGAAATTACACTAATCGTAAAGATTATATGTGGTTAGGTGGTGGAGGGTGTATTTTGAAAGGGCTTGATCTTGTGGTTGATTATTTTAAAGAACATCCGGAGCTAACAATTCACGTTGTGGGTTCTATTGAAGAAGATTTTATAAAGGCATATCACTATTCGTTTCCTTCTAATGTTATATTCCATGGTTTTATGGATGTAGCGTCAGAAGAGTTTATATGCATTGTTTCTGCTTGTAATTTTTTAATATATCCATCATGTACGGAAGGTGGTGTGCCAGGTTCTGTTATTACAGGTATGCATTATGGCATTATCCCTATCGTTTCCCGATGGGCTGCTTTTGACGAAATTGATGAAATGGGTTATCTGCTGGCAGGGTTGGACGAGGAGTCAATTCAACTGGCAATAGATAAGGTGCAAAAGCTTTCTGATGAAGAAGTAGAGAATCTTAGTCTGAAATGTGTAAAGTTCGCTCAGAATACCTATAATTTGAAAAAGTTTAAAGAAGAGTTTAAGCAATACATCCAGAAATATGGGAACTAAACGAATTTATTCATTAGATTTTGTAAAATTAGTTGCTATCTATTTAGTCTTATGGGGGCATTGTATACAATCTTTAATTCCAGAGGTGGGTAGTGGTGAAGGTAAACCTGTTTTCCTTTATATATATTCTTTTCACATGAGTCTATTTATGATTATTTCTGGATATTTTGCTGTAAATATAGAAGGAGAGACTTTTAAAAAACTCATAGTCAGTAAATTTAGGCAGTTAATCATTCCTTGCATTAGTTGGGGGGCTCTTATTATACTAACCGACATTGTATTCAACCATTTAAATAACTGGGAAGAAGGATTCAAAACGTTTGTATTTGAAATCTGGTTTCTAAAATGTTTGTTTCTTTGTTATGTAGTATTGTTTATAAGTAAAAAAATTTGGAATTTCAACAAGTTACTTGCTATTCTTTTTGTATTTATAGCAGCTCATGCTACATCAATTTATGGACTATCATGTATGTTGCCATGCTTTTTTGTCGGATTAGGTTTCGCAAAATACAAATATTATTTATTGAATCATTTGACGGCTGTATTATTCTTTACCTCCATTACTTACATCGTACTTCTCCAATGGTGGGACTATGATTATGCAAAATATACTTTTTTTAATTTCTTTAAATTCCTAATGGCTTTGAATGATCCTACTGTAGCGAGACCGATGTTGGAAGGTTTGTTGAAAGAATTTTATCGAATATGTGTCGGGATTTCTGGAGCAGTAATGATATTGTCGTTCATATTGCTGATTTTTGCAAAACTGCCCAATGTTAAATTATTAAATAGACTATCTGTGTTGGGACAATATACTTTGGGTATATATGTCATACAGACTGTTTTGCTTGAAAGAATAATTAAATCTGTGATAACATTTGATGCATCTAGCTTTTACTATTTCAATTTTTTGCTAGCTCCGGCTATATCATTAGCAGTATTAATATGTTGTATCGTACTAGTCAAACTATTCTTGCGTTCTAAATGGACCTCATTCATTTTGTTGGGAAAATAAACTTAGACCAGTGATAGATTCTACTATATCAACGCAGTCTTTGAAACGATTTATGACTGCACTTATGTTCTATAATGTCTTTTTGACACTCGCTTTTCTCAACGTATTGCCGGGGCGTTTGGCGCAAGTCCTTGAAATACTCGTTTGCTTGTATCTATTGACATTCTTAAAAATACCTAGAATTAAAACGCTTGGAGTAGTAGGATTATTTCTCTATATTTTATTAGTGCTATGGAGCATCTTTATTATTTTTAATGGTGGATTTGCTTCTTCCTATAATATTGTCCGAATTCTCACGCGTAATCAAGGCCTGTTGTGTTTTTTAATGATTATACTCTCTTTTCAGTTTTCACACCCTCGATATTTGAATTATATTTTCAGTTTTTTATATCAATGGAATAAGATTTATTTATGTGGAATACTGTTGTTTATTCCTTATTTAATTTGGGGTTTCAGAACAGGCGATACAATGGTAGCTCAGACTCGATTTGAAGCATTGCACGCTTATATAGGTGGTGGATTGATTTTCTTGATTATTTTTTCGTATAAGTTCACTTATAAACAGAGAAAGTGTATTCATATCAGTGCCCTTATATCTGTTATCTGTGCCGGAATTTTTGCTCGCCGTGGTATTATTCTTTTATATATAGTCACTTATATGATGTGGCTCTTTATTTCTTTATCTAACCAAAGCGTATCGAAACGTATTATTAATCTGTTTAAGATAGGGATTTTGGTACTATTGCTTCTCTATATTTTTATTAGTTATGGTGAAGCTTTATTTCCTATGCTTTTTAACCGTCTAACAGATGATACTCGTTCGTTCACAGAGTTGGAATTGATTAAAGATTTTACGGAAAGTGGAGATCTGATGTTTGGAAGAGGTATATTAGGCACTTATAACAGTATCATTGAGAGTACAATTCCAGAAGATAGAGCAGGCATTGAGACTGGATATTTAGATATGGTAATGCGAGGAGGATTAGTATATGTAGTGCTTTATGCTCTGTTTGTAATAACTCCTCTGGTATGTGGTTTTTTTTCTTCTCAGAGCAAGACTGTGAAATATATGGCTATTTATTCTCTCGTATTTATTTTCTATTTTAATACTGCATCTTCTAATATGTCTTTGTCTATCCGATATTTTCTATTTCTGTATTGCATATTTATATGCTATCAAAGGCAATATAGATTATTATCAAACTCAAAAATATAAATTATTTATGAATAAAATGTACGATCTATCAGTAGTCATGGGGTCGAAAAATAGAAAAAAATTACTCAAAGCTACAATAAACAGTATCAGAACGAATGGATTTAATGGAAATATTGAAATAATAGTTGTGGACGGTGGATCAAACGATGGTACTTGTGATTGGTTGGCTAAACAAACCGATGTCTTGACTATTGTTCAACCGAACTACACAATAGTCAATGATAAGGGAATAAAATGCAAGGCACATTCATGGGGTGAATTCATGAATATTGGCTTTAAGTATTCTCATTCAGACTATATTGTAATGGTCTCGGACGACCTAATACTTGCACCCAATTGTCTCCAAAAAGGGTATGACGAAATAAAGAGAAGAATTGAGAGCGGTGAAAAAATTGGTGGTGGTGCTTTTTACTTTAGAGAATATCCACGGCATGATTATTATCGAGTAATTACGATACCTAAAGGATATGTTAATATAAATCATGGTTTTTATTACAAACCAGCTTTGGAAGATGTTAATTGGTTAGATGAGGTCAATTATTATTTTTATTGTGGAGATGGTGATATAACAATGCGATTAAATGAAAATGGATGGAAAACTGTTCCTTTAAATGAATGTTATGCAGCCCATTTAGTTCATTTGCCTGTGAAGAAAAAAAAAATTCCGAAATGGAATCAAATTGATATGGATACATTTAAAAAGTTGTATCCATATAAACGCATTGGTGATATAATAAAAAAAACGAATGTTGATATTGAAATCGATATATCGGCTTTTTGGAAATATGCATTGAAAAATGTATTATGTGGATATTTACTGAGAATATATGATAACTACGTTAGGAAATGAAATTTCAAAAGATCTTTAATGCATTTACAACATATTGTAATTTGTTTAAATTGAATTGTCTAGGGGTGAAAGTGGGCAGCAAAGCAAGGTTTTGTGGGGATATGTCATTTCGTATCAACAAACCATCAAAAGTGGTATTGGGAAAAGGATTAATTATAACAGGAGGATACAGTATTAATGCTTTATCGCCGTCAGAACGTTCTTGTATATTAGTAAGAAAAGATACTGAACTAATTATAGGCGATAATTGTGGATTTTCTAGTATTTGTATTAGTGTACATAATTCTATAAGAATAGGAAATAATGTTATAATTGGTGCTAATACAAAATTGAATGACAGTAATGGGCATTGTATTAATTACTTGGAAAGGAGAAAAGAACGAGAATATAAAGATTGGTCGAAGTTAAATATTGATCATGCTCCTATTGTTATAGAAGATGATGTTTTTATTGGAGCACACTGTATTATCTCTAAGGGAGTTACAATTGGCGCTCGTTCAATTGTGGCGGCAGGATCTGTAGTTGTTAAGTCTATTCCACCTGATGAAGTTTGGGGAGGCAATCCTGCTAGGTTTATAAAAAAGTTATCAAACTAAAGAAATGAAAATTATAGTATTCCAAGGAGGATTGGGTAATCAGATATTTGAGTATGCATACTATTGTTATCTTAAGAGTAAATATAATGATGAGAAATTTTTTGCTTATTACCCTAAAGCAGCATTAAAACGGCATAATGGCTTTGAACTCAACAAAAGATTCAAAGTACAGATGCCACCTGTATCTTTCTTGACTGACTTATTAGGTAGTATTTTTTTCTACCTTAATAAAATATTAAGGCGATTGGGGCTTCTGTTATGGTTTATCAATGATGATTCTAATCGTCATGAGAATGCCTTATTTCATGATGGATATATGCAAGATAAAAAATTTATTGGAAATAATTTTTCATTGCAATTTAAAGCGGTAGAACTATCAGGGATGAATCTAGAGCTTCTAAAGCGATTGAAGTCGGAGAATTCTGTATCTATTCATATAAGAAGAGGTGACTATTTGTGGCAAAAAGAAGCTCAATTATTTGGTAATATTTGTACCGATAGTTATTATCAAAAGGCAATACAGACAGTATGCCAGTCAACTGAAAATCCATTATTTGTATTTTTTTCTAATGATCCTGTTTATGTAAAGGAGCATTATAAATTAGCAAACATGATTGTTGTTGATTGGAATACAGGTGATGATAGTTTTATCGATATGTATTTAATGTCTAACTGCAAATCTATGATATTGGCTAATAGTACTTTTAGTTACTGGGCGGCAATACTTAATTGTAATGTGCCAACTGTATTATGTCCTCCGAAATGGTCGAACGTAGACAACCCTCCTGAGATTATAATGGATAACTGGATGATTATTACATAAGTCTGATATGAAGCCTTTAATATCAATAATTGTTCCTATTTATAATGTAGAAGCATATCTTGCTAAGTGTATAAATAGTATCATAAATCAGACCTATGGGAATCTTGAGATTTTTTTAGTGGATGATGGAAGTCCTGATCGATGTGGATTAATTTGTGACGAATATGCAAAACAAGATGCGCGCATTAAGGTCATTCATAAAAAAAATGGTGGTTTAAGCGATGCTCGAAATGTTGCAATAGATGTTGCAAAGGGGGAATATATCACATTTGTTGATAGTGATGATTATGTTGCTAATGATTATGTAGAGTCTCTATATAAACTAATTCTGGAAAATGATGCTCAAATGTCTATCACTCGGTGCATTCCATTTTTTGAAGGAACGAAACCGGTACATCTAAGGCAAACTAAAATAACCAAGGTTTTTGATACCTATAATGCTCTTATCAGTCTATTTTATCAGAAAGACTTTGATAATGCAGCATGGGCAAAAATGTATCACTGCTCTCTTTTTAAAAGTGATATTCGTTATCCTAAAGGATGGCTTTATGAAGATTTACCAACTACTTATAAATTGATGATGCTTTGTAATAAGATTGCATTTAGTAGTTATGAAAATTACTATTATTTATTGAGAAAAGATAGTATTGAAGGAGCACCTTTTAAGCTACAAAAGTATGAATGCTGTATAAAGATTATTCGTCAATTGGAAGAAAATAAGAAAAAGATGCTTCCTGCAATACAGAAAAGTGTGGATTGCAGAATTGTAAGCTTTGCTTTTCACATCTTATTGGAAATACCTAAAGAGCAAATAGAAATGCGCGAGAATCTTTTGGATATAATAAAAAGATACCGCATCAGAATTTTATTGGATTGTTGTGCTAGAAGAAAGACTAGAATTGCTTGTTTACTGTCATGGGGTGGGCTGTTTTTTATTGATTTGATGGCCAATTATGGAAAATCAAGAACATAAGAATGATAGTTATTGCTAAAAATAAAGTTTTATGAATATATTATTTATTGGTGGAGCTGGTTTTATAGGCTCTAGTTTAGTGAAACGTTTTGTTTCTGATGAAAAGTATTCGGTTTATATTTTAGAACCAGAGTTTGCCAATATATCAAGACTAAACGGTTATAACCTAACTATTTTTAGAAATTCTTTGAGTGATATAAATGAAGTGAAGGATATTCTTTTAGCCAATAAAATAGAAGTTGTAGTGCATTTAGTATCGACATTGATTCCAGGAAGTAACTATGATGATTATGTCAATGAATTTAAGAATGTGATATTTCCCTCGATTGAGTTGATGGAATTTTGTGCTAATGAAAAAATTAAGTTTGTCTATTTTTCTTCAGGAGGGACAATTTATGGTAACAGGACAACTCTTCAACCATTTGTAGAAACTGATAATATGGAGCCTATATCCTATTATGGTTGGTCGAAACAAATGATGGAAAACAGTATTCTTTTTAAAAATAGAACTCAAAATCTTAAATATCTCATTATTAGACCATCTAATCCTTATGGACATGGACAAAATTTGTATGGGAAACAAGGATTGGTGGCAGTGGCTATTGGTAAGATTATAGAGAATAAATCGGTGGAAGTATGGGGAGATGGTTCTGCTATTCGTGACTACATTTATATAGAAGATCTAGCTAGCGTTTTTTATCAACTAATAAATAAGGATATTTGTAATGAGACAATTAATTTGGGAAGTGGTAGAGGGTACTCTGTGAATGATGTACTTGCTTTTTTGAAGATAATTTCACAAGTGGATTTTAAGATTGAATATAAAAATGCACGTCCTGTAGATGTTTCTAATATGGTTTTAGATATAGATAAAATGAAGCAGACTGTAGATGTGATTTTAACACCAATGTTGGATGGTATTTCTTCATTTTATAACGAATCTATAAAGAAATAATAGTATGCAAAGAATCGCTGTAATAGCTGGCGTATTACATTCTGGTGGTAAACGCAATCTGATTATGGAGTATTATCGTCATATTGATCGTACAAAAGTCCAATTTGATTTTATTTGTGACTCAGATTCGAATGGTATCCCCGAAGAAGAAATTAGATCTTTGGGAGGACGAGTGTATAGAGTAGCACCTTACAAGGATATTATTCCCCATTTAAAGGAAACATACAAAATACTTAAAGAGAATCAGTATGAAGTGATGCATGCTTTTGATAATACTCTCAATATTTTTCCTATGTTTTTAGGTTGTATTGCCGGGATTAAAGTGAGAATATCCGAAAGTATATCTAAAGGAGATAAAAATGAAAAGAAAACGCTCATTAAATATATTTTAAGACCTTTTTCCCATTGGTTTGCAAATTGTTATATGGCTAACTCAATTGATTGTGGTATTTGGCAGTTTGGAAAGAAAACCTATGCTAGAGGAAAGGTGAATATTTTTAAAACAGTGATTGATGCAAATGCCAATTCTTTTAATGCGAAGCTTAGGGAAGATACCCGAAAAGAGTTTGGATGGGAAAATAAAATAGTATATGGTTTTATTGGTAGATATGTTCCACAGAAGAATCCGCTTTTTCTAATAGATATTTTCAATGAGATTGCAAAGAAACAGGAAAATGCAATTCTTGTTATGATCGGATTCGGAGAATTAGAGAATGAGATACATGGTAGAGTTGAAAGTTATGGAGTCACTGACAGGGTTATTGATTTAGGGCGTAGAGATGATATAAAGCAATTTTATAATGCTTTTGACGCTTTTTTATTACCTAGTTTATATGAGGGAATGCCTGTTGTTGGGATAGAGGCGCAATGCGCAGGACTTCCTATCTTTTTTTCTAAGAATATTACTGAGGAGACAACGGCATCAGAGCTTGCGCATTACATAGGGTTGGAAGAAACTCCCAATATGTGGGCTAATAAAATACTAAAGGTCGTTAATAACTATATGTATAATCGTAGAAGTTATGTTTCAGAAATAATAGAAAACGGATTTGACTCTTCTAATGAGGCATTGAGATTACAAAATTTTTATTTAGCTAAAATAAACCAAGCAGATGATATGATCGAAAAAAGTAAATGGATATGAATCGAAATATCTAATATGGGATTGTATAGAACTTGTTAGCTAATAAGCTTTATAAAGTAATTATGGTGTAAAATAAATGTTGAGATGTAATAAACACGTGAGTGTTTCGTATGTTGAGATGAAGAAAAATGTAGGTCCCTAGTTTCATGCTATAAAAGCATGATTCCCTACATTGTGGATCAGAAATAGCACGACGGTGCCTTTCTGATCTACGCCCTGACATCGGAGGTTAAAGCCGATGTGAATTTCCCACTATATCAACGGTCTGTGAAGATCGTTGATATTTTTTTTAGTAAGCATCCGATAAAGTACCCGTTTTCTTTGTTATATTTTCATTGCACCTTTGCCTTTGCAATATTGCATGAACTTCGTAAGCATTCGATAAAGTACCCGTTTTCTCTGTCATATTTTCATAGCACCTTTGCCTGTGCAATATTGCATGTAACCATTCTATTTTCCGCCTTGACATAAGTTGTTAGCCGCCATATCTTTGCGCCGTAACCTTTAACAAGAATGA
>ERZ808029.808-NODE-808-length-13985-cov-3.697872_pt1 | contig 13985 bp, 12 predicted proteins | sample MGYA00380185_ERZ808029 | MGnify/ENA primary metagenome ERZ808029 (study PRJEB31490, sample SAMN06133404) | mouse gut metagenome | isolation source: M2_3 | host: mice | place: China: Chengdu | collected 2015-05 ... | reverse complement strand
GAACCATTCGGGAGAATCTGGTGGCTATTGAAGCGGCTGGCCGCAAGGATGGCGGGACACCGGCCCCGGCCCTTCCCTATTTTGACGGAGACGGGGAGATGAAGAGTCTGGCTTTTCGTCCAGGTGAGGAGATTCCTCTTTTGGAAACAGATGACAAAGCCACCCAGCTTTTGGTGTCTGAGATCGAGGAGCGGTATGACATGATTGAGCAGCGCCGACGCAGCGCTGTGGGCATTCAGGAAGAGGAAGCAAATACTGGACTGGAGAAGGTTTCCTCCCTCATGCAGGAGTTGGTGGTTTCTGCCTTTACAAATAAGATGTCCTCCAAACTGGCAGTGATGGAGACAGGCAAAAAGGTGGAGATGTTTAACAATTACAGCGCACTCTATAACACTTGGCAGAAAGACTTCATTAAGGTAGCCAAGCCTGTGTTTGAACGGATTTTGGGAGTGAAGGCGTTTTTTGACGCATATACGCCAAAGATTAAAGGGATGGCTCCTTCTTTGCTGGTGACGAACCTTCCGATTGAGGAATTGGTGGAATCACAGAATATGGATAAGCTGAAGTTGTACCTGGAGACGGTGAACAACAAGACAGATTACACAGATACCATCTGGTTTGGTATTGTACCCAGGATAGAATTGCAGCGAGAACCATCTCTGGATGATTATACAATGGAAATGACCGTGGACTTTGCAGAAAAGTGGGGTTATTCCGGTGACTACGATGACGATGACATGATCTTTTATTCTTCTATCGATACACTGCAGAATCTGCTGGATGGGATCAAAAAATACAAGATACAAACGTTCTTTGGGTTTGAGACTGGCGAGGAGAGCACATTTTCCCGCATGGCCACAGACGGAGCTGCCCCCTATATGGAGAAAGCGGAAGAGATCGCAGGAAATTCTTATGATGAATATGCAATAGCCTGTTTTCCGAATATGACAATCGTTCCGGAAGACAAGTCCAGAGTGGTTACTTCCAGAGGAGCCAGGATCAATGAATCTGGGGCCGTGGAGTTCCCCAAAGGCATTGAAAATGATGTAAAATTCTGGATGAAGGGCGTTTATGTGGGAGCGGAATTTGTGGCGGCAGGAACTGTGGCGGCATGTCAGTGTCCTAATTTCTTAAAGACCTATTTAAAGAAAGTATATCCGGATTTTCCAGGCGTGCGGTTTGATCTGGAAGAAGATGAAAATGCCCTGCGGCTTCCCATTGTATTTGCAAAAGAAATATCCGGATTTACCAATGACGTGAAGGAAGAGATTGACCAGAGTAAATTTGGCTTTGTATTCTCCTCAGATAATTATACGTTGGATGGAAAGGTGATCAGCGGTATTACGGTTATGAGCGCCAGAAGTATGCATATGGACCGCAGAACATACCGAAGCGTATTCCAGACCACCAGACGCACCTATATTGAACGGATGATGGCAGCTCAGCTTCGCAATAAAGACGAGCGCAACATTCGTGCTTATTTTGAACCCAGCGGACAGATCAGCGAGTGGATGAAGTTTGGAACCTGGGATAATTCCATAATTCGGGAAGGAGAACGAGTGGAGCTGGAGAACATTGCAGAGGGCCAATGTGATATTCGCATTGAATCCAAGGGTGTATCGGAAAGCTTTACCATCAATATAACAGAGAACGAATAGGTTGGGAGTAAGATTGTTAGCCCTGTTTGTGAAGTTTGGCAAAGTTATAAAAACAATTAAAGAGAGAAGGAAGGGGATTCAAATGGCATTAGCAACAGTACAGGCAAACAGCTTAAAAATTGCGGATATTGCAGAGATTACAGAGGGTATTTCCTACGTGGAATTTACTTCTGTCATTGACGAGCATTCTTATGCCCGTTCCGCAGACATTTACTGCACTCTGGTAATCAAGGGAGTACTTAATATGGATTCCACCAAGAAGATTCTTGGGGACGAGTCCAAAAAGATGTTGGAGTGGTCTTTGGTGGCATCCAACAGCGCAGATTGCTACAAGGCAGTAGAAGTTTCTTATACCCATAACGATGTGACAACCAAATACAAATTCAGCCACGCTTTCCCGGTTTCCTACAAAGAGGAAAACGCAGACCAGGAAAAGAGATTCACCCTGGTGGTAAGACAGAAGAAAGATCGTCTGGCAGATATTGTAGTAGAATAGTTGTTATGGTTCAGACGAGGAGGTGCTTTGTCTGAACCATAAGGAACCGATTAAGAAACAGCCAGAGTTTACATAGCAGGGTTAATGATTTGAAATTTTATAACGGTTGGTCAGTGCGGGAGAGAATTTGGTTTTGCGGATTCTCTCCTAAAGTGTAACTATGCACTTTGAAAGTCGGTTTGTGTCGAATTTTTTGGAGTTTGAAAGTGTATGAATAAAGATGGGAGGGCCATATGGCAGATCAGAGTAGGGTGGTCCTTTTCCTGGTGATTTCTGTGATTTCTTTGTGGGGAATTGTAATCGGTCTTGCTGTTGTTCATATTGTGGAATTTCTGAAAAAACGGGTCCAGATAAAGGCTGTGGTTTTGGATGGTCAGGGAGGGATTCGGGATGCGTATGAATTGGGAAAACAAAGAGAATTGCTGATTGGGAAATCTACGCCTGCAAATCTGGTGAACATTGACTTTACTGATTCGGCTTACGCAGGTTCCATTCAGGAGGAGCATGCATCTCTGATCCGTTATGGTTCCTACTGGTATGTCTGCGCAAAGGCGGAAAATGGTATGGTGGGGCTGCGGCAGAAGGGCGGGGATACTGTATACAAATTGCGAAGAAATATTCCCTACCGGATTCAGTGCGGCGATATGATCTATATATCCTATGAGAAAATTATCATTCAATAACTTAGAGCAGGGATTCAGCCATGGATGATTTGCGAAAAAACGTGTGCTGCAAGAAGATGTATGACGAAACGGTTACACAGCTTGCAAAGTAGAAGGATACAGGAGTTGACATGGGTTTAATCAGATGTGAAAACGGACATTTATTTAGTGAAAAGCGGTATGGAACCATCTGTCCTTATTGCAGTACGGCAGTCAATATAGCCAGAAAAAAGGGGGAAGATGTGGACGGCATTCTCAAAGATACCACCTATCTGGAGGAGCTGGAGGTCATGCATCCTGTAGTCGGGTGGCTGGTCTGCATTGAAGGGCCGTCTAAGGGCAAGGATTACCGGATGATTGCAGAAAAGAATTTTATCGGCAGAAGCCCGGAGATGGATATACGGATTTTGGGGGATAACAACATTTCCTATAAGAATCATGCCATCGTTTCTTATGATGCAAAAAAGAGAGCCACATTTCTGCTGCCTGGAGATGCCCAAGGGCTGGTTTATCTAAACGGAGAGGCAGTTTATGCGCCCACACAGCTTGAAGCATTCGACCAGATTGAGCTTGGAAAAAGCAAGCTGTTGTATATTCCTTTGTGCGGGGCGAATTTTGAGTGGGAAGAGGAAGATGAATAGACGTTATGGCAATGCTCAGACCATAGGCGATTATGTAACCCAGAATACCTATTTTATGACAAAACAGATTGGAGACGGTTTTCTGGCAATCCTTGCGGATGGTACCATTGACAGCGTGACAGGGGCATATGCCGCGATTTTGGCCTGTGAGACAATCGCAAAGGGGATTGTGTCACTGGAAGAGGCAGACAAGCAGCTGGAGCAGCAGTTTGCCCGTGCGGCGGCTTTGCTAAATGAGAGACTCTATAAGGGGCGGCAGCCTAGAGTGTCTGCTTTGGCCGCCTGCTTTCAGGGAAACCGTATGTTTTACCGCAATGTAGGGGATCTGTCTCTTGTAAGCTATGACGGCAAAGAGCTGACTGTGAATCGGGAAGGGGCCGGACAGCTTGATGTGAAAGGTGTCACTACCCTGCTGTGCAGCCAGGGTGTGTGGCAGGCTTTAGGTGAGATTGACCTTGAGAAGCTTTTGTCGGGAAGAAGACATCCCTATGAAAAAGCTCAAAATATAATAGAAGCGGTCAACCGCAGAAATTTAAAGAACCAAAGAAGCGCATTGGCAGTGATTGTGGCGTGATTTGCCGCTTTCTTTGAGGATGGAGATATGAGGTAGCCATATGAGAAAGTTAAACAGCCAGTTCATAACCACATTTGTATCAGAGGCAGGTTTGGATGGACAAAACGGAACTTATTACGGTTTTGTGGAGATGGACCGGTACTATTGTATGGCAGTGGCAGAAGGCTATGACGGGGATGGTGGTTTTGAGAGCGCAAAGCTGGCGGTGGATGCAGCTATAGAGGCATTTGTGCAAAAACCCAGTATGAAGGCAGGACGGATTCGGGCCTGTTTGAAAAAAGCCCATAAATGTCTGAAGGAACATAGTGTGAGAATCCGGCTGAAAGCAGGAATTTTGTTGCTGGTTTCCGATTATACCAGGTGTCGTTATGGTGTCTGCGGCAATGTGATGTTGTATGCATTTCGGAACGCAGGCATTTTTCATCAAAGCGCTACCCATACCGTTTATCAGGTCATGGCGGACAAGCAACCGATATCCGGAGAGGGAGTCGGTCCAAAAGAAGAAACCAGAAATCTGTATCATTATCTGGGAGGAAGCGGAGGAATTACGGTTTCAGGAAAAGTCCGGCTGCAGGATGGGGACATGGTTCTGGCCGTTACAGAAGGATTTTGGAACCGGGTGAATCGGGTGGAGATGCTGGATGCCTATGAGTCCATTCAGTCTGTGGAGGAATTTCTGGGTGATCTCCAGGAGCTTTATTTAAGGGGAAGCACAGATGGCATCCCCTGTTGTTGTCTGGCTGCCGTAGAGATCAAAAAGGCATATAAGGAAAATACTGCATTAAAGAAAAAAATAGGAATTTGGTGTCTTGTAATTTTGTTGATTCTTGCAATCGGCGGGACTGTTCTCGCTCTTTTCATCCGAGCCAAACGCCGCAAACAGAATGAGATACGCACTACAGTTGCTGTCTATGAGGATACTGGAGATCAGTATATGGCCAGTCTCAACAGTTTGCTGGCAAAGCAGGAATATGAAAAAGCAGCGGAGGAGAGCCGAAAACTTGACAAAAATGAGGAGCGTCTTGAGAACGAACGGCTGCTTTCTGAAAAGATTAACATTAGTGTTATGATTGACAATGCAGGCAAGTCTTATGAAACCAAAAACTATACCCAGGCCAGGAATGAATATAAAAATGCCTTAGAACTGGCAGAAAAATATGAGGAGCTTGTTCCACTTGTCAATGCCATTGGCCAGAAGATGAAGCTGGCAGGCACAGGGATGGAGATTGACAATTACATGGAGAACGCGGCGTTAAAAGAGGCAGCAGGAGATTTAGAGGCGGCGGGCATTTTGTACAAACGGGCTGAGGCCATGCTTCGGATTGTAGATGACGCGGACCGTTTAAAAGAGGTACAGCTGGCCCTTTTGCGGGTAAAAGATCAGGTGGACCAGGAAGCGAAGGAGGAGAGGGCAAAAGCCAGAGATGAGGTTATCATTGACGCAGATAAGACGGCAGCGCTCAATGCGGTTCTGGCGGGAGATTTTGAAACCGCTTTGGAGCAATATGCCAAAATAAGGGATTCTTATATTGCCATGGAGGACAATGAAAAGGCAGAAGAAACCACGCAAATCATATTGTCCCTTCAAAAGCAGGTCAGAGAGATTGAAGAACTGACTGCAGAGACCATAGATTCGGACAAAACCGCAGCGCTGGATGCTCTTGTGGCAGGAGATATGGAGACCGCTCTTATGCTGTATGAAAAGATGCTGGAAGCTTATGTGGATTTGGGAGATGAAGCAGGGGCTGAGGAAACGAGAGCCATTATTGAATCTCTCCAAAAAAATGTGGACGGGTTGGGGAATACAAAGGAAGCGGGCAAACAGGAAGAAACAAAAAAAGCGGAGAAACCAGAAGCGCCAAAAGAACCAGGTTCTAAGGAATCAGAGATGCCTAAGGAAGTGGAAGAGGACAAATCTGCCGTTGGTCCCGGAGTGTCAGAGGAAGCCATAGGTCCTGGAGTGGAGTCCCGCTGGACAGGGGTAGACGGGGCGGGACAGGCTTTGCTTGACCGGTGTTTGGAGGAAGCCCTGCAGGCCACAGCTAGACAGGATTTTGAAGCAGCCATTAAAGCTTACCAGGAAATGGAGAGGATTTATCTACAATATGGAGATTCCGAGACGGCCGTCAGGACAGACATTATGATAGAGGGATTGGAAAGGCTTATGGAGGAATATCAATGAACGAAAGTTTTATCTATGAGCGGTTAAAAGCCCTCAGCGGCGGTTTGGAGCGTTCGGTGTACCGGGATATCAGCAAGGCGTTTGAAGAAGTGGTCCGGTATAATGAAAAAGCTCTGGATGAGCTGAAACAGAGCCTTCATAAAGAACTTCGGGATGTATCGGAACGTTTCTATTTATATGGAGCTGTGGCAGCGGTTGGAGACGTTCCCATTGTGAATGATTTTCTTTTTTCCATGGATGAGGAACAGGTGGAGGGGAGCATTGTCACCATTTTTTGCCAGTGTTCCAGAAGCAAGATGAAAGAGATCTTTGGAAACAGTCAGGAGCTGATTGTGGAAACCGATGAAGGGGAGGTTCCCATCACTGCCCAAATCAGGCCGTGCAGCCGGTATCAAAAGAAGATTGACGAGCTGCAGAATTTGTTTTACGAAAACGGCATTTATTGGAGAACCCCTTATCTGCCTTATGTGGATCGGTTTGGAGACGTTTTTTGCAAGGATTGGGATTTGGAAACAGCTGTCCGGTCCGTTCGCTTTAAGTCCGGGGACATTTTGGTGGGAACAGGCTTGACCCCTCTCTGGAATGTGGAGCCTGTAAGCCTCAAGTGTACTGTCTTTCCCATTCCAGCCATTGATGAGCGGAATTTTCGTCACACCCTCACACTGCCTTTTTGGGAGGATGGTTATGTGGTTCGCATGGACCAGGCGATCAAGAATGTATTTATGAGCCAAGATGGGCTGGAGGTTGTATCAGAGGAGAGAGCACAGAGAATTTTTGATCTGTACCGAATTGCGGTTCACAGAGATATAAAGGTTCCTCATTATCCCCTCACCACCAATTATCGGCGGATGCGTCACATTGACCGGCAGGCGGATAACGCTGTGTCCAGAATTTTGACTAGGGCGGAGATTGGGCGGATTGTGACCAGCTATGAAGCTGCGGCGGGACTGGAACTTATGGAGATAGAGGAAGGCGGTCAGGGAAGAATCGGCGGTCTTTACAACCAATATCAGTTTACGCCAAAGGGGCGGGAACGACTTCTTTTGAAATTCTGTGTAAAGAAGGAACATTTTCTGGCAGAGGATCTGGTGGCGTTTCTTGTGGAAGAAGTTCAAAGCTATTATCCTCAGTTTCTCGTTACAGGGGAGCTGATTTTGGGGGAGGATTAAGGCATTGGAAAAATAGGTCTTGGCTTATAAGAAAAGGAGGATGGCATGAAACGGCTATGGCAGGCCGCTTTGGAGGCCAAAGAAAACGGCATTCGGGAAAATGATTTGTTTTTTGACGTGGCAGATACCAGTTCTCCTTATGGGGAAGCTACGGTGAAAAATGCGTACACACCCTTTGGACCGAGGGAGGGCCAAATTGCCGTAAATCCCTATTACAGTTATGAGTCTATTTTTGGCCATATAATCAGACCTGGTAAAATTCCGGAATTGACCCAATATTTATGTGATTTGATTCTTCATCATCTGTGGAAGGTGGATGCTTTTTCCGGCATGGATTTGGAAGCGTTTTATGTAAGATTTCTGGAGAAAGATATTTTGGAAGGTGCTTTTGGAGGAGAATTGTCTCTTTCTGATTTTACGGGTCAGGAAATCCGCCGGATTGCATATGTTTATCTGAGGCTTTGCAGAACAGGAGATTATGAACGCTGTTTTTGCGACCTTCTTTCCAGTCTGTATCCCAAATCCTGGATAAATGCAAGGGAGGATGGAAGCATTGTGCTTTTTTTAAATCGGAAATCCTCTCCTGTGGAGGAGCGGAGGGTTTTGGCCATCCAAAACATATTTTTGCAGGCAGGGAGAAAATGCCGGGTGTTTTGGGATATTCCTCCGGGAATTGTGGAATGTAAAGAAACCACTATTGGCAATTTCGTGTTGTTTTAAGAGAGGGAATTATTTATGTGCGTCTGACAAAAAACGTCTCACAAAATCAGACATTAGAAAGTTTTACCAAAGTCTAATAAAAACGAATCAGAGATTCCGGACAGGGATTATGGAAAAAGGAGGAATCAGAGGCGTGTCATACAGGTACAGGCTGTTTAAGAACGGCAGAGAAAATAGCGTCCGCCGTTATACATTGGATGAGCTGAAAGATATGGGGACCTTTATGCTTCGCGATATCTGCGTCCGTGAGAAGATCATGACAAGATCCGCGGGGATTGACCCAAAGCGGCTGGACCGGGAGGCGCTGATTGAACTGCTGTTTCGTTACCGGGGCAGGGAGAAGGAGACGCTGGCGGACGGATTTTGGGAGGAATCGGTTGGAATTGTGAAGGATCTGTCGGCCATGGCGGTTATGGCTGCGGAAAAGCTGGAAATGCCAAGTAAGATCGAGATAAAAAAAGATATTCCTTTGTTGGAGGCAGAAGATGTTCTGATCCGGCATGGATTTTCCGGAAAATATTTTGTGGGCGCGATTTTAGACGGGGCAGGAGAGGTTTTGGCAGTATTTGAAGTCCAGGGAATGCGCATGACTCTGTCACCTAAGCGTATGGCCAGTTCTCTTACGGTGGGAGTTTATCAGGACTTGAAGGTTTTGCTGTTTGACGGGCCGTCCAGTCTGAAAGTTCTTCAGGCATACAACAGCCAGAAGTGTAGTATGGACGGGGGCCGAAACGTGATTGGGTCCATGGCCAGACTTCCGGTTCTTTCCATTGTGGAGGTCAGGGAGTCACAGGATCCTTTGGTGATTGATTTTGGTGCAGGATATACTGCCGCAGCATCTGGGTCGCTTACAAATAAGGGGGAGGAAATCCTGGAGGTTCGGTTTCAGGGAGGAAGCCGTTTGTGTCCCAGCGCTGCTGCGGTGAAACATTGCGGGGACGGGAAGGCGGAATTTTCCTTTGGATATGAGGCTCTTGGTCTGATCCGGCGCGGCGGCTATGGAGAAGGAATGTCTTTTTTCCATAATCTGAAGCTGTTTTTGTACGAAGAACAGATGTTAGATGTGTGGGATTTAGATGGAAATGCTGCTTTGATTTCCTCAGATACTCTTTTAAGCCAATTTTTCCAGTACATCATCCATGTGGCCAAAGGGGAGCATGGAAGAAATTACACAAAGTTGTGTTTTTTGATGCCTGAGAAACGTGGAGATCTGGCGGTGAAGCGTCTGCAGGCACTATTGCCGGAATATCAGGTGGAAGGGGGTTTTTCAGAATCGGTGAATTGCGTTTATGGGGAAGTTATCCGGCGCGGGGATTTTAAAGGGGAAGAGCCTGTGGCGGAACTGGCATTTCACTGTGGCGCTGGTTCGTCTTCTTTGATATTGTGTGACCATGAAGCCGAGAATACCAGGGTGACCTACAAGGTAGGGATGAAGACCCGCTACCTGAACGGAGACAGTGGTTTTGGTGGAAACCGACTGACTTGCCTGATTTTTATGTATCTGAAAATTCGGGTGATGTTGGCGGTAACAAAATCGGACGCAGTTGTTTTTGATGAAAAGCTGTTGGATGCCTATTCTTATGTGGACCAGTACAAGGGCGCAAAAGAAGTCTATGAAGGATTTTATGGCCTGTATGAACAGGCAGAACAGGTGGTTCCGACCCGGTTTAGAAATCCAGAGTCCATGGAATCCTGGAGACGTCAGAATTTTTACAGGCTTTGGTTTTTGGCGGAAGGATTGAAAACTGCTTTTTTCTCCGGAGAACCCATGAACCGGATTCATTTGCCGGACCGGTTTGAAGAGTTTTGTGTGGTTCATGTGGTGACGCCAAATGAGATTTTAGAATATCGAATTGATTTTTATGTAGATAAGGAAGACCTAGAGCTTGTGATGGCCCCGGAAATCTATGGAATTGTGAAACGCTTTATTGAGCCGCTGTGTAATGAGTACGGCATATTAATGGGATACCGGATTAAATTCACTGGCATGAGCTGTCAGATACCTGTATTTCGCGATGCTTTGCGGGAGTTTACCGTGGGGCGCAGAGCCAGAGTAAAACGTGGAAAGGACGAGGGGCTTAAACTTCGGGCGCTGGAAGGGGTGATTGTGAGGGGACAGATGGAGAAAAGTGGTCGAATCATTCCGGAAATCACAGAGGAAGAAGGAGAGATACCTTTTGTTGTCACAGTAAAATCCCATGATGGTTCTGTGATTCAAATTGTATCAGGGCAGCCGCCAGAGGGGGATGTTTTTGGTTATGTAAAACGTCACGCTGCCACCAGTCAGGTGGAGTTTACCATATTTGACACACTAAGGCATGAGGTTGGCAGAAGGATGGTTGATTTGAATCTGGATTCCTTTGAACCTATTGCTTATGATGAGTTGTTTGATCGCTATCCTATGTTTCAGGTGTTTCAGGGGGATTTTGATTCCATCGGGGAGGAGGAGATTCGGCTGTTTGTGTACCGGGAGGAGAATTGGGATTTCTGTGTGCTTCCGGCAGCCAGAAGACAGGGGATTTTAAGTACAGGCAAGGTCAGCCGTTTCCTGTTTGACGATAACCATGTGGATTATTTTTGCGGGCTGTTTTAATATTTCACTGGGTCAGAAGTTTGTTTTCTGGCCGGATGGCGTACCAGAGGGTGTTTGCAGATTCATTCCGAATATGTGTAGGTCATTGGCGGAAATTTGGCCGATGTTTGTGAAGTTTTGTATATAGGGAGGTTGCCATGGAGGTAAAGCAGATTTTCCCTCTGTTTGAAGAAGGACGGATTCTCAAGCGGGATTCTCTGGATTTTATTCGGGATTATGCTCCGGATTTTTTCCGCCTTCTCTTTGGGGAGTACGGAAACGGAGTCATTGCCGGATTTCCGGTTCACGGGGATGGGAAAAATATTGTGGTCGGTCCGGGAATTTTAAAACACGAAGATTCTTTTTTCTGTATGAAGAAGGAGGCTTATCTGGAGTTTGCCTTGTATGGGGAGCAGGCGCAGGTGGTTCTAAAGAAGATGGATACCCATGTTTTTGCGGATTTTAAGACAGAACGCTATGAGCTGTCTTTGGAACCTGTCCGAATTTTGGGAGAGGGAGAGTATGAGCTGGGAAGGTTTCTTTTAGAACCAGGAGCCAGACTGAGGGCCTATGAGGAGCATAAGGATTTTAATGATCTGATTACAGGGTTTAATACCTTGAATCCGGTTTACATTCCTTTTGCCTGTGAGGGAGGAAATACCCTTGTGCCTTTTATTCTTCGGTTATATGGAAAAGGGATTTTAAATTCGCCAAAGGCCGAGCCTCTGGATTTGTGTTTTGCTGTGTCCTGCTTAAACAGCCCTTGTGTGTCAGCCCAACTGATACAAAGCTATCTGTCCGCAAGAGAAGGAACAATCCAGACGGGACAGGACAACTGGTATTTGTACCAGGGGTTGAAAAAACTTTATGTCCGATTGGTATCGGGAGGAGAAAAACGTCAAAAGCCCAAAGGAATGGGCGGTAAAACCATGATTGATTGAGGAGGATTTGATTATGGGCAAAACATATGTTGTAAACGGAGCTACACTGAAATGTGTTTTGGGGGCAGCCCCCTCTACTTTAACGGTGCTGCCTGTGAACCGGGTGAAGATTAACGGGAAGGCAAAGGCAAATATTATGGACTGTAAGCCCATGGTAAATATTAAGCCTTTTGGAACCTGTGCCAAAATGGCGCCCCCAGTTCCCTGTACGCCAGTAATCGCTACCTGGCTCAAAGGAAAAACCAATGTGCTGGTAGGAGGAATGCCGGCTTTGATGAGTGATTCCATGGCAATCTGCGCCTGCGGCGGCGGAGTTATCAAAATTCAAAAGGACGGACAGTAGAAAAAGGGCCGAAGGATTTTTCGGTGAGGAAGAAAAAGCGGAGGCATAGCAGGCATGGCATATGGAGATGAGGAGTTTATTGCGTGGATGGCAGATTTGATTGAGCGCAAGGAAAATGAGGGCAAGGAGGAAAACGGGGTAAAGGAGGAGGAAGATGATAATTGACGTGACCAGACTAAGGGTCAGTCCCTTTGTGGTGGAAGGCATTGTGGAGATGAAAGTGGAACAGTCTTTAAACCAACATGCAGGGATGTATTTAAAAGGCATTATACCAAAGGAGAATGGAGACTCTGGCGTAATGGATACCGATGATTCCACAGTGATCACGGTTTCCGATCAGGATGGAGTGATCTTTAGCGGACTTGTACAGGATATCAGGGCCTCCTTTGAAGGACAGGTCTATTATCTGGAGGTATGGGCCGTTTCCTTCAGCATAAAAGCTGACACAGATGTAATCTCACGTTCTTTTCAGGATGCTGGTATGAATTATCAGCAGATTGGAGAGGCAATGGGGGGAGAGAACGGCCTGTCGGTGAGCATGGAAACATCCCCTCTGCCGGTTCATAATCTTCTGCTTCAGTATCAGGAAACCAACTGGGAGTTTTTAAAAAGAATTGCTTCTCACAATCATTCGGTGCTTCTTCCATCTGTGGAAGAACCGAAATTTTATTTTGGAATCCCGAAAGGAAACCAGAAGGGAAGTCTCCTTTCTTATCGGTTTTCCGTGGGGAAAAATATCAGACGCTACCGCAGGCATTTTGGGGCTGGAGTGGATGTATCTTCAGAGGATTCTCTGGAATATATTGTTACCGCAGACGACTGTGTGCTTTCCATTGGTGATACCGTGGACTATGGAGGCAATACCTTGTTTGTGAGGGAGGCCCAACTTCATCTGGCAGATGCGGTGCTTACCTGCCGTTATGTGTTGTGTCCGGAAAACGGCTTGAAGGTTCCTGTGGTCTATAACTCTCATATTACTGGTCTGACACTTGCAGGGCAGGTGCTGGAGGTCAATCAAGACACATTGAAGGTTCTTCTCAGTGTAGATGAAAGTCAGGATACGGCGAAAGCTTATGCCTTTCCCTACATGACTCCTTACAGTGCGGAAAATCATACAGGACTTTATCTCATGCCGGAAGTGGGGGATGTGGCCAACATTCAGTTCCCTACTGAAGATGAGAGTCTGGCTGTGGCGTTATCCTCCTATCGTCAGGTTGACAGCGACCGGACCGGAGATCCCAACGTGAAATATCTAAGAACTCCTCACGATAAGGAGATCCGGATCAGTGAGGATGAGATTTTAATAACGGCAAAGACAGGAGGACTTTATATAAAGCTGAATCAGGACGATGGAATTGAGGTGTTTTCCCAGCATGGAATCACCGTCAATACGTTGTCTAGCATTGACATGATGGCAGCTGGTCACATTTCTTTGTCAGCCGGAATGGAAGTGATCTTAAACGCTGGCATGGCATGCAGCATTAACGCCGGAAAAGGAATCAGCGCAAGGGCAGGAAAAGACATCAGCATCATGTCAGGAACTCAGACATCAATGAGCAGTGGCAAGGAAATGACGTTTTCTGCCGAAAAAAAGCTGGGAATGGAGACAAAGGACGAATTTGTAATCAATTCTGAAAAGGATATGACCGTGGCCAGCCAAAAGAAAATGTCTTTGTCAGCCAAGGGAGATATGGTACAGGCATCGGATAAGAAGCTGAAAGCCAGCGCCAAGTCGGAGGTGGGGATTGCCTGTAAGAGCAGTTCTATAAAATTAAATGGAGCCATGGACTTAAAGGCATCAACGATTAAAGAAAATTAAGATGCTCCGATTGAACTTGAGGTAGGGATATGGATGAGAATTTCAGAAGTGAGTATGGGGAAATCGTAAATAAAGCTTTGCTTGGGGTCAATGGTTATTATTTCTCTCATATAGAAGAATTGTCAAATTCATTTAGAGATTCTTTGCAGGCAGCTTGTGAGCGGGTGAAGCAGATACAGGCCCAGGGGTATCCCAATGTGGAATATAT
>ERZ808029.801-NODE-801-length-14063-cov-4.828471_pt1 | contig 14063 bp, 9 predicted proteins | sample MGYA00380185_ERZ808029 | MGnify/ENA primary metagenome ERZ808029 (study PRJEB31490, sample SAMN06133404) | mouse gut metagenome | isolation source: M2_3 | host: mice | place: China: Chengdu | collected 2015-05 ... | reverse complement strand
TCTTAGAGTTGTGCCATAAAATCACTTCACAAAAATTTTCAAAAAGTGCTTGACTTTTTATTAGCAGGCTTTCTTTATGGGATAATGGTGCAGGTAAGATTCCCGTATGTGAGATTCTCAACCCGCGGCAGGCCGCTTAAGCGTGACTGCTCCTTTACGACAAAATACGGCCCTCCCGGAGATCTTTTTGCCAGATCGAAAATCCCGCAGGGATCTCCAATTTAACAAAAAAAGCTGTCCATCAATAAAATGGGCAGCGAAGGCATCAAATTATGAAACTGAGCCTTCCTCCGCTTACGAGATTAGCTGTCGGGTTAGGGAAAGGAAGTTCCCGCATGCGGCTCAGCCGCAATTACACCCCAAATAATGGTTCTCCCGTTGCTGTTACCAGCATTCAGCGCATTGCATATAATACAAGTTGCTATAATAATTGTATAGGAATTTTTTTCAAATGTAAAGAAAAAAATCCCGGCCTCTGGTTGAGAGGCCGGGTTCTGGTTACTGTTCACACCTCGCAAGACAGGCTCCGGATAATACCCTGCCGGTATTAGTTAATACCCGATAGCCGCCGCAATCACCGTCATCAGAAGGGCGGCCAGCCATTCGGCGCCCACAATTTTCCAGGCAAATTTCAGCCAGTTTTTATATTGCAGTCTGGACGCGGCCAGATAGGTAATCATTGAGGTGTAGGTGGGAATCAGGCAGTTGCTGATCCCGTCGCCGCACTGAAAAGCAAATACGGCAGTCTGCCGGGACACCCCAAGCAAGTCCGAAAGAGGTACTACAATCGGCATAGTTACTGCCGCTTGGGCGGAGCCTGACGGAACTCCCAGATTAATGATAGTCTGTACCACCATCATTCCGGCCGACGTAATCATTCCTGGCAGCACTTCCAGCGGTTTTGCCAGATAATACACCACGGTGTCAATAATGACCCCATCGGCAAGAATAACCGATATCGCCTTTGCAAAACCGACTGCCACGGCTCCGCTTACCATGTCTTTCATGCCGTCCACGAAATATCCGGCCCATTGGTTGAGCGAATAGCCATAGATAGCACCAGTCACCACCGCAATCCAGAAGAAGACGGCCGAAAACTGGCCAAACCACCATCCCTGTGAACTGGCGCCCCAGATTAAGAATCCAAAGCCAATGACAAAAGCGGCCAGTCCCATGTATTCCTTACTGGTTGCTTTAGCCGAAAGATCCAGCTCTGTGTGCCACGATTCCGTATTGCCGGTTCCATATACCACACTGCGCGTGGGATCTTTTTTTACGCGGACCGCATACCTTGTGATTCCGATGCTCGATACAACCAGCAGTACCGCCAAAAGAATCCACCTGTACCAACTGCCGGAAAAAGCGTCCAGCTCTGCAATGGACTGAGCTACCCCAACGTTGAAAGGATTAAAAATTCCGGCAGTATATCCGGCGTTACCTCCGATAAATACAATTGCCATTCCGACCAGGGCATCATATCCCAGAGCAACACAGAGCGTAATTACTGCGGGCACAAAAGCAACCCCCTCTACAGTCATGCCAAAGGTGAATCCGCCTACTGCCATGATTGCCATCAGCAGCGGGATAATAATCTTTTCTTTCCCCCTGACGCGTCTGGCCAATGAATTCTGAATAAAGAAATTGTTGGCTCCGGCTTTTGTAATGATCCCCATACAGCCGCCCATAATAAGCATGAAACCAATAATTTCTGCGCCGTCTATAAATCCCTTGTGAATCTCTACCGGCAGATTAAGTATTGAAATAGAGTGATCCTCCTCTACCTCATGAAAGGTACCTGCCACTACTACTGTCCGCCCATTCCTCTCTTCACGGTCATACTGACTGGCCGGCAGCACAATTGTTAAAATTACCGCCAAAAGGCATAGTCCAATCAGAATAATATAAGTATCCGGGAATTCCATGCGCCGTCTTTTTCTCAAAGATTTTGTCTCCTTACCACTCATAAGTCTCCCCCTTCCTAACAGATCGTTTATCCCGGTTTTCATTTAATCTACAGTTTATCTTTACCAGATTTCGTATTTGTCAGCCTTAAAGCGCAGCTCCTCTCTGAATTTCGGATGAGCCACCTGTATCAGACCGTCTACCCTCTCATCGATACTTTTTCCCTTCATCTTCGCTACTCCGTATTCTGTCACAATATAATCTATATCATTTCTGGTAATTGTCACCACTCCGCCCGGATACAGTGTCGGCTGGATTGTGGATACGGTACCGTTCTTTGCTGTAGACTTCACGGCAATAATAGATTTTCCTCCTTTTGAATGACTTGCTCCAATGGCAAAGTCCGCAGCTCCTCCGGGTCCTGAAAACTGTCTTGTTCCCAATGATTCTGAACAGATTTGTCCTGTCAAATCAATCTGCAGGCAGGTATTGATAGACGTCATCTTTTCATTCTTGGCAATGATAAACGGATTATTAACGTAACTGGCGCTCCTCAGCGAAATCTGGGGATTTCCGTCCAGAAAATCATAGAGCCGCTGCGACCCCAGTGCAAAGGCGCCGACAATAAGTTCTCTGTGCAATGTCTTTCTTCGGCCTGTAATCACACCGGCCTCAGCCAGCTCGGCAATAATGCTGGTAATCATCTCAGTATGTACTCCCAGATCTTTTTTCCCCGCCAGATAGCTGCCCACCGCATTGGGGATTTTCCCGATTCCCAACTGGATTGTTGCTCCATCCGGTACCAGTTCTGCCACATACTGCCCGATCTGCATTTCTGTTTCCGATGGAATCGTGTCTTCTATCGTAATCACCGGCTCGTCCATCTCTACAATATAATCAATATCCCGGATATGAACCAGATTTTCCCCGCTCACCATCGGCAGATTCCTGTCAATCTGCAGCACTACAATGTCAGCAGAACGGATTGCATCCATCTCATAGACCAAATTCAAAGGAACACGTACAAATCCGTTTTTATCCATCGGTGCTGCCAGGCCGTAATACATGTTAATATGATGGTCTTCCAGTACTCGCTCCGTATTGTTATGCATATTACCAGGCACCAGACTCGCCAGCCGGCAGGTATGGTGACTGCGGCAGAAAGAGTCATAAAATGTGGTAAGCGCTTTAAAATGCCCCTTCATGTCCTCTCTGCCCGCAAAAGGATAATCGTACCAAAGACCTCCGTGGCGCAGTGTCACATTCTCCACACGGTCTTTAATTGTATGTAAGTTCCTGAGAAATCCCACCGGTTCCAACGCATTATATGAAATGCAGATAAAATCACCGGTCCGGATCATATCGTAGATTTGAGTGAGCTCCACTTTTTTTAGCTCATATTCTCTCTCATACTGATTCATAAAGAAGTTCCTTTCTTCTGGAAACCGCTGTTATCTACCCCAAAATACCGGCCGCCTTTTTTCTCTGAAAGCACAACCCGCTTCTTTGAAATCTTCCGTTTTTTTATGTTCCCGGTTCAGCCCGGAAGAATAATCCACGTTTTCCCCCAGTTCGTTCGGATCATAAATCTTTAGCAGCACCTTTCGCACACAGCGCAGTCCCAGAGGATCGTGCTTTGCTATATCGCGTGCAACTGAAAGTGTCTCCTCCGCCAGCCTGCCCTCCGGCACAACCTTACAGACCATATTATATTGGTGCATCTGTTCAGCCGTCAGAAGATTTCCCGTCAGCGCCATATAACGCACGACCTTCGGCGGCAGGCAGTAGCCGGCCTCCGGAGCGCCTCCTATAACCCCAACATTCAACTCAGTTATTCCGAATTTCCCCTTCTCGCTGGCTACTACAACATCAGAAACTGCCGCCAGGCAAAATCCTGTCCCCACGCAGGCTCCGTTCACAGAACATACCACAGGAATTTCAGAGAATAACACTGCATTACCTGCTTCATCCACAATCGACGAGTAATTGGGATTTTGATATACTGCATCATCTGAAAATATGCTGATATCATTTCCGGCAGAGAACATCTTTCCTTTGGCATTCAGAATGATACAGCGGTACCGGTTCTCCGGAGCATTCGCATACTCAAACGCAAGCTTGACTTCATGATACATCTGCGGATTAAAAGCATTAACCGGAGGGCGGTTAAGGGTAATTGCAACTATTGCTTCCTCAGGAATTGAAATTTGAATAAATTCCAGTTCCGGCATATTTGTCATCTCATTCACTCCTCCCTTATCACTTAAAAAAGTTACTCCCTTTTCCAATTCAACATTTTCAGGTCCGGCCGGCTATCACAAATTTGTAAGTTAATAATATCAAAACTTTTTTATTATTAGAAATGAATAGAATTTATAAGCCTTATAATTAAATATTATCGCCATTTTCATTGTTTTGTCGTGATTTTTCATTGAATTTATTATATGATAATAGATAATACCACAGTAACTGTCGTTAACCGGAATGAATGGGGGATTCAGATATGGAGATGAGACAGTTGAAATATTTTATTGAGATCGTCAATTCTAAGAGCTTTTCCAAAGCTGCCACCACACTCTACACAACACAGCCTGCGCTGACTAAATCAATAAAGCTGCTGGAAGATGAACTGGGGTTTAAGCTGATTGACAGAAGTACCAGCTATTTCAAATTAACCGACAAGGGAGCACTCTTTTATCAGCATGCCCGGGATGTCTACAACCGTTTTCAGGATCTCTACGGAATCGCAAAAGATTCCTCCTCCTTTGCCTGTGGTACGGTAAATATCGGTACTATGGTCGTCGCCAGTACTTTTTTCCGGGATCTGATACGGCATTTTGCAGTTAATTACCCCGGCGTTTCCGTCAATATCAGGGAAAAGCCCTCCATGGAAATCCTAAATGACATACAGGCCAGCCACTGTGATATCGGCTTTGTTCTTCTGCCTGCCGGAAATCTCAATGGCTGCCAGGCCCATGTCATAACCAAGGAACCAATGCAGATTGTTATGTGCGGGGATGATCCTCTGTCGGAAAAGGATGTGATACTTGTAGATGACCTCAAAAACAGGGGGCTGATATTGTTCAGTGATGATTATCAGCCGCATCTTGATATCATGAATTTATGTCTGCGTGACGGATTCTCACCAAATGTCATCAATACGGCTCCCCGGATTCATTTGCTGATATATATGCTGAAACTGCGCAGAGGACTGACTTTCCTGCCCAGTTCCTATGTAAATGAATATGTAAAAAAAGATTATCCGGAACTGATTGTTAAGCCATTCCGCCATAATATTACCAGGGAGATGGCTGTAATATACAGCCGGGAGCGTTATTTGTCCTGCGCTGTAAAAGAAGCTGTGCGTTTTACACTGGACTACTTCAGTAACGCAGAAAACGAATTAGTCCGGAGGAAACCGGACTAATTCGTTTTCTGCTTATTCTAAATTAGAATGCCTGTTCTTAAGCTGTTCAAAATCAATATTCATCCGCCGGGCCAGCTCCAGGGTAATGCAGTCGGTGAGCAGCAGAAGCTGCTGTTCAAAAAGGCTGCCCATCGGCTGAACCGAAATCCGGCCATCCTGAAATTTGCTCTGGGCGCGGATCACGCAGGAGAATTTCGCCTCTCTGGCCAAAGCGGATTCCCTGTTGCAGGTAAACACAACCGTTTTCATCCCCAGCTGTTTGGCTTTTTCCATATACACACGCAGCGTTTTTGTTTCTCCGGATCCGCTTCCAATCAACAGCAGATCTCCCGACTTCGCGGCTATCATTTCCGTATCCCCAATTACGTATGCACAGAAACCCAGGTGGATTAGACGCATGGCAAAACAGCGCATAATATAGCCCGTCCGCCCGGCGCCGGCTATAAAGATCTTTCCGGAATGCATCTGTGAACAGTAACTACCAGTTCCCATTCCACCAGTTATTTTCCTGACTTCCCCCACTCTGGGTGCCCTCCTGCGTCGGTTTTGGCTCCCACGGCGGCTTGCTCTCCTGTGTCGGTTTCGGCTCCCACGGCGGCCGGCTCTCCTGTGTCGGTTTCGGCTCCCATGACGGTCTGCTGGGCTGCGGCTGTGTCGGCCGGCTCTCCCATGACGGCCAGCTCTCCCACCAGGAAGTCGATTCACGCTCTACTGAGCCTTCCGTCTCCTTCTGTTCTCCTCCCTCTGTCCCCGGGGGAAGAATAACGGAGCTTAAATCACCATGCAGTCCGCACCGGGGCGGCAGGGTATACTGGGAGTCATCCGTTGCTCCCTCTCCAAACGGAACGACAAGGAATACGCCGTCAGCGGTCTCCGGACAAAATTCTGTTGCAGCCTGTCCTGATTCCGTACAGATTTCTGTTTTGACATGCCGGTCGCAGAGCAGGGTCGGCTCCGTGCCTGCTTCAAAATATTCCGTGTATACGGCATTTCCCCTCGGCTCGTTCGTACATACGCCCGGTATCGCGAGTTTACCCGATTTGCGGCAAATCTGTACTTTTACTATGCCGTCCGGTACGGGAAACCCCGGATCGGGCAGTCCCTCATGGACGCGCTCCATGATTTTCTTCCATATATCCTTGTGATAGGAGCTTCCTCCGCTGATCGGCTGGCTTGCGTCGTTCCCACTCCAGATACCTGCTGTGTAATAGGGGGTAAAGCCTGTAAACCACAAATCCTTACTGGCCGTCGTAGTCCCGCTTTTTCCCGCCGTCGTCATGCCGGGCACCCTGGCCCGCCCGCCGGTTGGACTCACCTTGACAGATGCAAACTTTGCTCCGCCGGATACGGCTTCCCTCAGGGCGTCGGTCAGCAGAAAAGCCGTCTGCGGTTTCAGGGCCTGATGGCGTTCCGGTACGTTCTCAATCAGAACCTTGCCGTCATGATCCACAATTTTCGTAAAAAAGACGGGTTTTGTATACACTCCCCCCGCCGCGATGGCGGCATAGGCGCCGGTCAGCTCCAGATTAGACACCCCGGACGTGATTCCGCCAAGGGCTGTGGACGCATTGTAATCTTTATCCGACATGGTTGTGATTCCCATTTTTTCGGCGTACTGAACACCCAGTTCCGGTGAAATCGTCTCCATCATGCATCGGACCGCCACGATATTCATGGAATACACAATACCTTCCCTGATATTGGAATATCCCAAAAACTTGCTGTACCAGTTCCGAAAGGACTTTTTTCCCACGGAATAAGGGGCATCATAGTACGTTGTGGCAAGCGTCGCTCCCATGCTGTCCAGAGCCGGTGCAAAGGAGGCTATCACCTTAAATGTAGACCCAGGCTGGCGCAGGGTATTGGTCGCGCGGTTCAAAGTTCTGCTGGCCGTCTTTTCTCCGCGCCCTCCGCTGATCGCCTTCACCTCACCGGTCCGCTGATCCATCAGCACAAAAGACACCTGCGGCTGTATCACCGTCTGTAAGCTCTCCCCGGCTATCTCATCCCCTTGCGCAATATACTTCGCTTTGAAACGGTCCACATCGGCCTGTACTTCTTCCGCATTTGCATACAGGCCGTTATAATTGTCTTTCAGCTCCTCGTTGTGGTATTTCCGGATATCCTGCTCTGAATAATGACTCATACTGCCGTCCGCATGGCGGATGGATAAGCGGTAGTCCGCCGACAGGTATGCAGCCTTGTAATTTTCAGGATTATTGATTTCCTCGTCTACTATCGCCTGTATGCGTGCATCCTGTGTCGTATAAATAGAAAGACCGCCGCCATATAACATTTTCCGCGCTATGGCCTCGGAATATCCCAGACGATCCATCAGGGCTTCCGTCACCTGCTCAATGACTTCATCGGTAAAATAGCTGTACGGCGTGGCCGATGCCCTGGCCGTCACATCCACATTCTGGATTCTGTCATAGACGTCATCGGCCAGGGCCTCCTCCTTCTCTTCCTCCGTAATCATTCCCTGCTCCTGCATTTTTCCGAGAATGATTTTCCTCCGCTTTTCATTTTCTCCGGCTCCGGTCAGCGGGTTCAGTTTTGACGGATTTTTCGTGATTCCGGCCAGTACGGCGCACTCCGACAGCGTCAGGTCCGATACGTCCTTGTCAAAATACCTTCTGGCGGCCACTTTCACCCCCAGGGTATTGGAACCCAGGTTAATGGTATTCAGATAGTTGGTCATGATGGTCTTTTTATCCACCATTTGATTGAGCCGGACCGCCAGATACTGTTCCTGGATTTTCCGCTCCAGCCTGTCCTTAAACGATGTCTCCATGCCGCCCTGGAACACCGCATTTTTGATGAGCTGCTGGGTTATGGTACTGCCGCCTCCGGCAGAGGAATTCCGGGTCAGAACGCCCTTTACGGCTCTTAAAATCGCCCTGATATCAATTCCCTTATTTGTCCAGAACCGTTCATCCTCGATGGCAATAAATGCGTTGACCAGGTCTTCCGGAAATTCTTCATAGGAGGCCTCCTCCCGGTTCGTACCCTCCATCACCAGTCTCTCTGTTTCATTGCCGGCGCTGTCGTAAATTGTAGTGGCAAATCCCTCCGGACGCAGGCTAAGCGCCGTTATATCAGGCGCCTGGTCAATGATGCCTTTCAGGATATAGGCTCCGATACCGGCAGCGGCGAGAAGACAGAGTATAAGTGACGCCAGTATCACTTTCCACACGGATGACTTTTTCCTGCGGCTGCCTTTCGCCTTGTCTGGTTTTCTGCCTCTCCTTTTTGGGATCGGACGTTCATTATCATATCTATTTGAACTGTTTTTTCTATCTTCCATAATGCCTCCAAGCACTTCGGCCCGCCCGTCTGTCATATGCCGGATTTCAGCCAAACTGCATTAAAATATCTCTTTTGATCAGTATTACCTATCCTTACAGTTTTAACAGAAATTCACAAGAAATATCCGGTCGGCTGATAGATTCTTATCAATTATGGAAAAAAGGCCGCGTACACGTCGCCGCCTTCAAGAAAAGGGGCTGTCACACCCAAGTTTTTAACTCGCAGTGTGACAGCCCCTTTTTGCTGCTTAACAATAAGAGCGGTAAATCTCTCTCCTAAAACTTAAAAGCCTCTCTCCGAAGAAGAACGCAGGCCGTCAGTCTTCCATGTTTCTTTTTATCTCTTCCGGGATAAACTCGCCCATATACTGTTTTTCAGCAGGTTTTTTATCCTCGAATTCCAGGCGGATTTCTTCATTTGTCCGTTCTGTCTCCTCCCAAAATTCCCTGGCCGAAATCAAACGGCAGCCCTGCCCCCGGATGATAATCTGTTCCAGGCGGTCTGAAGTAGCCACTGTTACATCGTATTTTGATGCATTATCATGGGCAAATTTTTCAATATACTGGTCCGCAGTCTCGGCTTCCTTCGTATAGACCACATGAATATTGTGATAGTCCAGGAACTCCGTCTTATGCCCCTGCACCCGGTAAGCGTCAAACACCGCAATCACCTGGCATTTTTTAGCTCCCTGGTAATTACAAAGGATATCCAGCAGCTTTCCCCTGGCGCTGTCTATATTCCGTTCGGCCAATTCCCGGAGCTCTTCCCAGGCAAATATGATGTTATAGCCGTCTATAAGCAGATACTGTTCCCGTTTTTCTTCCTTTTTGGCGGGCCGGGCAGCCGTGGCTCCTGTTCCGGAGAGGCGGCCTGCCGTATAAGTTCCTGACGGTGTTTTACTCTTACTGCCCCAACGGCGTTTCTGTGCTCCCGTCTTATCTCGTTTATTTGCATGATAGGTGCGCGCAAGAATCTCGTCTATCTCATCTGTACCGAGCCAGATTTCCTCATGGCCTTCGTCTTTCCTTCTCTTTTTCCTTCCGTTTCGCCCCGCTGTACCGCTCCCGTCCTCACCTTCATTGCCTTCTGATATCTCCGGAGGCAGACAGCTCTCCAGGTGCATATAATCAGGAACCTCATCCCAGCTCACGACAAAACCGGCCCCATGGGCGCAGAATACGGAGCCTGACGGATTTTCCGTGTCGCTGTCCGCATCGTACCCGGAGGCTTCAATTACCTCGTCTGCGTTATGGCAGGGGGCATATCCCTTCAGTGTACAGGCCAGACGTCCCAGACCTCCGGTATAAGCCGTCATCTCCTGCTGGTACCCGTCCATGCAGGCCACCGGAGCGCTACCTGACAGGACTGCATACTCTCCTTCCATCACCGGAGGTTCAAACTGTCCGTGCATCCGTTCCACATCCGTCATCGCACGGCCCAGCATCCGTTCCGGCACCTCCAGGCGGAATCCGTAGACAGGCTCAAGCAATACTGAGTCTGCCTGCATCAGTCCCTGACGCACCGCCCGGTACACCGCCTGTCTGAAATCGCCGCCCTCCGTATGTTTCAGATGGGCGCGGCCCGACATCAGCGTAATCTTCATATCCGTAATAGCTGACCCGGTTAAGACTCCCTTATGCTCTCTCTCCTCCAGATGAGTCAGAATAAGCCTCTGCCAGTTCCGATCCAGTACATCCTCACTGCATTCCGTTGAAAATGAAAGGCCGCTCCCGGCTTCGGCCGGTTCCATCAGAAGATGGACCTCCGCATAGTGGCGGAGAGGTTCAAAATGGCCCACCCCCTCCACCGTATTCTGAATTGTCTCCTTATAAACGATACTCCTTCCGCCGAACTCGATGTTGATTCCGAAGCGTTCCCTGACCAGGCTCTTTAAAATTTCCATCTGGATCTCGCCCATGATCTGCGCATGGATTTCTTTTGCTTCCTCCTGCCAGGTAATGTGGAGCTGTGGTTCCTCCTCCTCAAGCTGTGCCAGCTTCGGCAGCATTACTGCGGCATCTGCCTCCTCCGGCAGTTGTATCCGGTAGGTAAGCACCGGTTCGAGAACCGGCATGGCTCCTGCCTCCTCAATGCCGATGCCCTTGCCGGGAACCGTCCCGGACGGCCCTGTCACCGCACAGACCGTCCCTGCTTTTGCCTCCTGAACGGCTTCAAACTTCTCACCGGAATAGATTCTGATCTGGTTGACCTTTTCCTCTCCTATCAGTTCCCTGACCTTCAGGCTCCCGCCGGTAATCTTCATATAGGTCAGCCTGTTCCCCTGGTTATCTCTTGCGATTTTAAACACCTTCGCACCAAATTCAGACGGATAATCCGGCATGGACATATAGTCCTCCATCCCCTGCATAAAGGCTTCGATCCCGTCAAGCTTCAGCGCCGATCCGAAAAAGCAGGGGAATACCTGCCTTGTCAGAATCATCTTTGTCACATCGTCCCTGTGAATCATTCCGTTCTCAAGGAACTGATCCAGGGCCGCCTCGCCGCACATGGCCAGATTCTCATAAAAACCTTCCGTCCCCTGTTCCCCGAAATCCACAATATTTCCGTCCAGTTTCCTAGTCAATTCTTCCAGTATGGCCTCTTTCCTCTCTCCTGCCAAATCCATCTTATTGACAAACAGGAAGGCGGGAATCTTATATCTGGCAAGAAGCCGCCACAATGTCTGCGTATGTCCCTGCACGCCGTCTGTGCCGCTGATTACAAGAACCGCATAATCCAGCACCTGCAGTGTACGCTCCATCTCAGCCGAAAAATCCACATGGCCGGGAGTATCTAAAAGTGTGACCTGCATACCGTTCCATTCAAGTATTGCCTGCTTGGAAAAAATGGTAATTCCCCGCTTCTTCTCCAATTCATAGGTATCCAGAAAAGCATCGCCTTTGTCAACCCTGCCCAGCTTCCGCACAGCTCCGCCCGTATAGAGCATAGCCTCCGATAATGTAGTTTTTCCCGCATCCACATGGGCAAGAATGCCGACTGCCAGTTTCTTCATCTGTCCTGCTCTCCCTTATCAGTTCTAAAAATATTCTCTCCTGACAGTTTATCACGGAACCGGCGGAATGTAAAAATGTTTTGATGGAGAAGGACGCGTCCGGAACGGACCTGGGCCGGTGTGGTGAGGGGGCAGTCTTCAGTCCCGGCAAAAACCTATCTTCCCAGCAGGCCGTTCTCCTCAAGGAACTGATGTGCAACTTCTTCAGCGCTTTTCCCTTCAACGTCCACCTTGCTGTTCATATCCGCCATCGTTTTTTCATCGATCCGGCCATCCAGCTTTGAGAGCACCTGTTCCAGCTCCTGCACCCGCCTTCCATCGATCCTGAGTTCCCCCTGTTCAAAGGTATTCAGCTTGTTAATTGTTTTCAGCAGCGTCGTTTTTCCGCATCCGCTTGAACCTATCAGGGTAAACAGTTCCCCTGTCTCTATCTTCAAAGACACGTCAGTCAGCACCGCCTTAGTATCTGAATATGATTTGTACACATGTTCAAACTCAATCATAAGGTTTCCTCCTCTCCTTTATGAGTCTTTATTGTAGCATTCATACTATAAAAAACGTGTTAGCAGAAGGCTGCCCTGCTAAAGTTTCCATAAAGAAGGAGAAAGAAGCCCGCGAGCGTGATTCTCCGCCTGCGGCGGGGCGCTTCGGCGGCATAATTCCCTGCCGGCGCAGAGCATACTCCGCGGAGCATATTTTGTTCCACATCACCGCCACCAACAAAAAAAGGGGGCAGCCCCCTTCTTAATCAGGTTCTGCCTCCTCTAATGAAATCATGAACAGGGTGCCTCCATACTGACTGCTTCGGATTATCATTCTTCCTCCGTTTGCTTCCACGATTTCACTTGCCGCAATCAGTCCGCAGCCGAGTATATTCTCCTGTTTTTCTTCGTCACTCATGCTTTTTTGCAATAACTGCGGTGTAATCCCGCTTCCGCTATCGGATATTTCAAGCTTTCCCTTCCCCTGCTCTTTCGTCAGGCTTATGTAAATTTTCGTGTTTTCAGGGGTATAAACAAGCGCATTATTTAGAATATTTGAAATTACCTGTTTCATCTGCCCGGCATCCACCCTGACAGGCAATTCTCCATCCGGCCTTCTCAGCCAGACAATTCTCTCCCCGGCACATTCTTCATAGCAGGCCAGCGCTTCATCCACAAGCTTCTGAAAATCTGTTTTCTCCCTTTCGGCATATACTTCCCCAAATTCGATGTTATACATTTGGATTGTATTTACTGTCCGGTTATAGAGAGTTCTGAATCTCAGATACAGCTCTGAGAGACGATTCCTCTGCCTGTCTTCCTCCCGGCATCCGGCAATCACATTTTTAAATTCCTCCATATTCGAAGTAAAAGGCCGGATGAAATTACATTGCAGGGAATGATTTAATGCATCGAAAAATTTACCCCTCTGTCCTTCCAGTTCCACTCTTGACCGTTCCAGCTCGATATTCTCTTTTTCAACCGCCATGACCATTTCAGACATAACCGTATTGACAAAAACCATATGATTGCTGTCAACTTCTTTTCCGTCCGTATAAATCCCGATTACTCCGATACAGGATTCCCTGTTCTTTACCGGCATATAGACCCACCTGGAATCGGAAAAAAAACCTGTTCCGGCTCCGCATACCGTATTGTTAATAAAGCACCAGACTGCAGGCGTATTATTATCCACCATATTTTCATCAAAATGGCTCTTGATAAAATATGGCTTTCCCAGTTCACCGGGACTTTTGGCAAGGTATACGACACACCGTTCGCCAGCCGCCTGGAACAGGCTCTTGAGAACGTAATATACAATATTATCAAGGCCCGACAGTTTCAAATAACCGCAGCTGATTTCGAACAATGCCTTCATCCGGTTCTCATTGCGCTGCGACACTTCAACCTGCTCCCTCAGTTTGGAAACCAATAGTCCGGTTATCACCGAGACTATCAGGAAAATTACCATCGTCACAATATAATTCGGATCATTGACCCGCAGCGTATAGCGCGGCGCAGTGAAGAAAAAGTTAAAAGAGAGGATGCAGATTACGGTATAGATGCCTCCCCACAGAAACTGGTGTATCTCTATCATCAGAATGATTACGCTTATCAGGTAAACCATAATAATGTTTTCAGCTCTTACACGTATCGTCCACAGTCCCAGTGCCAGCAGTGTTGCCAGGATGTATATGACTGTCATTTTTACTATTTTTTTCGGTAGAGAGTCCGTTTCTCCCCTCTGCTCAGATGCCATCTTCCTATCTCCCCTCAGTCTTTTTATAACCGTCCTTTATTTCCCGTCCGAACTGGACAGCCGCAACAAATATCACATAAATTTCAAGGCGCCCGGCTAACATTCCAACCGTCTCAGTCCAAAGCACCACCGGACTTGCGTCATAACCGGTAATCCCCACCGACAGCCCCA
>ERZ808029.798-NODE-798-length-14123-cov-4.887370_pt1 | contig 14123 bp, 10 predicted proteins | sample MGYA00380185_ERZ808029 | MGnify/ENA primary metagenome ERZ808029 (study PRJEB31490, sample SAMN06133404) | mouse gut metagenome | isolation source: M2_3 | host: mice | place: China: Chengdu | collected 2015-05 ... | reverse complement strand
AAACAGGCGGCGCCAACCTGATCTTTGTCACAAAAGACAATAAACTGGTCACACCAAAATCCTCCAGCATTCTCCCATCCATCACACGCCGCTCTATCCTCCACGTTGCCAGTGAATATCTGGGTATGGAGACTGAGGAGAGGGAAGTGTTCCTGGATGAAGTTAAAGACTTTGCCGAGTGCGGCCTCTGCGGAACGGCAGCCGTAATCTCACCGGTCGGAAAGATTGTAGATCACGGTAAAGAGATCTGCTTCCCAAGCGGAATGGAGCAGATGGGTCCGGCCACCCAGAAGATTTACGACACGCTGACCGGCATCCAGATGGGTAAAATCAAAGCGCCTGAAGGATGGATCAAGGTTATTAAATAATAAATACATGACAAGGCCCGGGACTTTTATCCCGGGCCTTAACTGCATACCTGCCTCCGGACGGCATTTCGGATTTTCAAATTAATGTTCTTTGGCCTTCTTCCTCAATTCCCTGAAAAACTCCTTCAGCATCCCGGAACATTCCTCGCCTAAAATCCCGATCTCCGTCTCCACCTGATGATTAAATCCCTTCTCATCCAGCAGATTCATAACAGAACCGGCACAGCCGGCCTTTGGGTTCATCGAGCCAATCAGAACTTTGGGAATGCGTGCCTGTACAATGGCCCCGGCGCACATGGGACACGGCTCCAGAGTGATATACATCGTACAGCCCTCCAGCCTCCAGTCTCCCATTTTTTTACATGCCTTTTTTATCGCATTTATTTCAGCGTGTGACAGAACATTCTTGTCTGCGATTCTCCTGTTATACCCTCTCCCGATTATTTTCCCCTCAAAGACAATAACACATCCTATCGGCACTTCCCCCAGCGCATACGCTTTTTTCGCTTCACGGATTGCCGCTCTCATATATTTTTCATCATCGGTCATTTTCATTATTCTGCTCCATCTGACTTTTATATTTCTGTTTACCCTTATACAAGTATACAAATCAACTCCCGCTTTGGCAAGTTGCACCTGCGCGAATTTCGTACTATAATATTCTCTATATGTTACTGTTTTGCCTTCAGCCCATGAAAGGACTCAAACTTATGATTATATCCGGACTTTTGAAAACCACTCTGTTAGATTATCCTCAGCACGTTGCCGCTACCATTTTCCTGGGCGGATGCAATTTCCGCTGTCCCTTCTGTCATAACAGTGATCTGCTGGAGGGGACGGACGGACTGTTCTCAAAAGAGGAGGTTCTGACATTCCTGAAAAAAAGAGCCGGTATCCTGGAGGGGGTCTGCATCACGGGAGGCGAACCGACCCTGCACCGCGATCTGGAACCTTTTATCAGGGAAATCCGCAGTCTCGGTCTTCTGGTTAAACTGGATACCAACGGATACCGGCCGGATGTATTAACGGATCTATGCAATAAAAATCTGCTGGATTATGTGGCAATGGATATTAAGTCAGGCCGGACCGGGTACGCCAAAGCAGCCGGCGTCCCGGGTCTCGACCTGTCACATATAGAAGAGAGTGTTGATTTCCTGATGAAAAATACGGTTCCCTGTGAATTCCGCACAACGGTCGTGAGGGAACTTCACAGGGAAGACGATTTTCGTGAGATTGGCTCATGGCTCGCAGGAGCTTCCGCCTATTTTCTTCAAAGCTATAAGGATTCTGAAAATGTCCTCGTCCCGGGATTTTCATCCTATAGCAAGGAGGAACTTCTGCATTTTCGTGACGTTCTTGTTCCGTTGGTTCCCTCTGCAGCGCTCAGGGGTGTAGACTATTGACGCCTGCATCTAATCGCCTATCTTCACATCGGTGTACCAATATCCAAAACGGCTGTCTCTGGGCGGCTGTTTTTTCGCCAGCACAAAGTTTGAAAAACCGAACATGGACGCCATATACTTTTCATTGCTCAGGTAATGCCCCGGAACTCCCAGCAGATATCTGGCTTTTCCCTCCGGGTTATTCAGTCTTGCAAGAATGAGATAGCGGTAATTATAATAGCCGTGCAGCAGAAAGCTGTTGCTGCCATATACCCATTCTTCACGCGGAAGCAGGCCGATATCCTGCGGTTTGATTGTCAGCACTTCACAGCCGTCCGCATAATCAAATGCAAGAATTTTCGGATATTTCTTTCTCATCATTTCCCAAACTTCCTGCTCATCACATATGTCACTCAAGTCTTTAAAAGGTGCGGTCACGCCAGACGGCGGACTCGTCTCACACATGTCGGCCTGATTTTCCTTTCTATCATCCGTCCGCTCTTCCTGAGCCGGCCCCAGAGATTCGGGCTTTAAAGTCTCATTCCGAAGCGCTCCCGACTGCATTCCTCTTCGGGGTGTACCGTACCGCTGTGAAACTCCGCCTCCCCTATCCTGTGACATCTTCATCTGAGCTGCCTGCATTTGAGGCTGCTGCACCTGGCTCTGATTCATCGGGTTTTGCTGGATCTGGTTTTGCTGGGTCTGGCTCTGCTGAGTCTGGCTCTGCTGAGTTTGGCTCTGCTGGCTCCGGCTCTGCTGCATCTGACCCTGGCGAAGCTGGTTTTGCCTCATCTGGGCCGACTGCATCTGCCCCCGCAGCATCTGCTGCATTGCCTGCATCTGCTCTTGCCTGATCTGCGGCTGGACAGCCTGCCCCTGGGACGGCTGCATCTGACTCTGCCTTATCTGCCCCGGCTGCATCTGGTTCTGTGCCCTCTGCGTTGTCGGCATCTGACCCTGACGCAGCTGCTCCGGCTGCTGACGGCCGGAAGATTCCTGCAGCAGCATTCCTGACGAATGCACCGCCGGTCCACTCATTCCGGGCGCCGCATTATTAGGCTGAAATTCCGGCTGTCTATTGGTCTTCGCCAGGCCGGGCGCTATGTATTCCACCTCAGATGTTACGGTAGAATCCAGCCCCTGAATTGCTTCATCCTCGCCGGCATCTTCCTGCTGCGGCAGAGCCGTCTCCGCTTTTGGTATTTCCATTTCCTGTAAAGGTTCTTCCGTCACAGGATCGCTGCCATTTACAGGTTCTGGTTCGGGCATCCTCCAGACGGGCATTCTCCTTTTTACAGTTTCCACTGCAGACTGCCTTATTGGCAGTGTTTCCTGAGCTGCCGATTGCGCAAATATCCCGGTTCCGCCTTCCGTCTTATCTGCTTCCTGTATGTCGGCCCCCCTTATAATTTCCGCTACCGGCTTCAATTCTTCCGGCTCCGCTTCAGGCAAATCAGCTTCCGATGAATTGACTTCTGTTGAGTTAACTTCTGATGAGTTAGCTTCTGTTGAGTTAACTTCTGATGAGCTAACTTCCGATGAACTAAATTCTGCCGGATTGACTTCCGGTGCCATTACCCCGTCTCTGTTCGTCTCATCCGCGTTTACTTCTTCCTTCTTCACCGCTTCTGCATCTGCTGCGTCCGGAAGCGCCGGATCCCTCCATGCTTTTTCGTCCGGAACCGCCGCCTCATTCTGCCGTATCTGCGAAACGATTTTCTCTCTCAGTCCTGATGTAAAAGCCCTGCCCTCCGCCGTCTGCGCCGTATTGCGTGATACCTTGGGAATCTCGGAGCTCAGATGTACAATCTTTCCCTGTTCCGCATCGTATACCCTGCTGCCGGTTTCAGCCTGTTTCCGGTCTGTTGCCTCACAGACGCTCTCCTCCTGCAATACCGCTTCCTTTTCGACCTGCTCTTCTATCTCCCTAGAAATAGGCAGAAGCTCCTGTTCCTTTTCCTCCGTCTGCAAAGCGCTCTGTACTTTTGCAGTATTGTCATGTTTCATCGCAACTTTTTCCGATGTTACATCGGCCAGCTCCACTTCGGCCGCATGCGCTACCGCATCTTCCCAGATAGTCGTGTAGGATCTCCATGCGCTTTCCACATCGTGAACGCTCAGCCCGTAAAATTCTTCCAGACTGTGCCCCGAATTTTCCACATCCGCCGAATTAACCATCGTTCTGAATTCCCCGGCGCCGTTCCTGGCAAACAAAGTACCTATTTTCACTTCATCCTGCCCTGAGAGCAGGTATACTCCTACCGGATTCCCTCCGACAAATATCTTTTTGACATTTACCGTAATTCTGCACTGGCTTCCTCTTGTTTCCAGTTTTGCAAATCCGATGTTCTTTCCGCGTATCCCTCCTTCGTATGTATAGATATATGAAATTAGTCTCTGATAGTTAGACATGCTATCACTCCTTTGCTATCTATTTTATGCTGTTATGCATTGAAACTATGACTCAAAAATGGTATTCTTAACTTGAAAGAGCTATAAAATTGTATGGAGGGTAATTGAATGAGAGTTTACAAAGTAAAAAATTATGACGAAATGAGCAGAAAGGCCGCAAATCTGATTGCTGCCCAGATCATCACAAAACCGGATTCCGTTCTCGGTCTGGCTACCGGTTCCACCCCCGTCGGCACTTACAAATATCTTGTTGAAAAATACAACAACGGAGATTTGGATTTTTCTGAGGTTAAAACGGCAAATCTCGATGAATACAAGGGACTTACAAGGGAAAGCGAGCAGAGCTACTACTATTTTATGTACAGTAACCTTTTTCAGCACGTAAATATTAATATGGACAATACGAACATTCCAAATGGCATGGCTGATGATGCCGATGCGGAGTGCCGCCGCTATGAAGATGTGATCCGTTCTCTGGGCGGCGTAGACCTCCAGGTACTCGGTCTTGGTCATGACGGTCATATTGGTTTTAATGAGCCTGCCGATATATTTGAAGGCCCGACCCACTGTGTGGATTTGACGGAGATGACAATTGAAGCAAATAAACGGTTCTTTGCATCGGCTGACGATGTTCCGCGCCAGGCTTTTACGATGGGTATCGGTACGATTATGAGAAGCAGAAAGATTATTTTTGCAGTCAGCGGCAAAGATAAAGCGGCAATTTTAAAGAAAGCGCTTTATGGCCCTGTTACACCGGAGGTTCCGGCTTCTATCCTCCAGTTCCATCCGGATGTAATTGTTATAGCAGACGAAGAAGCGCTTTCCGAATGCTGATTCGAAACGTAATTTTATTATGAGATCAAATAAGACGTCAGATTCCGGTTTCACAGCCGGTTCCTGGCGTCTTTTAACAAATTTTATTACCATTCGCGTTTAGTTTGAAGGTTGTGCCCAGCACAGATGCGGCTCTTCTGCACATCAGCATCCTCTGAAGAAATATTTCGAAGTAATCCATCATGGAGCAGATGTTTTCATCAAGCTGAAGATCCAGTTTGATCACCTTTTTCTCTTTCTGAATATCGAGTGAAGAAGATACTACCGCATAGTTCACACGGTCATGTTTATCGAATGCCGCCTTATTTTGGTTTCTGACCCTGTCTCTGCGGACATCCGTCTTGTCAGCCAGAATCAATGCGGCTGAGACTGTATCCACGGCTCCGCCCGATTTCTCGTCATGCATGCCAATGGCATTGATAATTACTGCGATGTCTTCATAATCCATTTTCATGTCACGCAGTATCTGATGGGCCATTAAAGCTCCCGAATGCGGGTGATCCAAACGGTTCACACAATTTCCGATATCATGCATGTAGCCTGCTATTTTTGCCAGTTCGACGGTATGGCCGCCGTATCCCAGGCACTCCAGAATTTTCCCGGCCATCGAAGAGACCTTAACTGCATGTTCTGCGGAATGATCCGTATAACCCAGCACCCCCAGCGTGCTGTTGCCTTTGTAAATATATGCATTAACCTCTTTTGATTTCTTAATGTCTTTAAATGTTACTTGTTCCAACTGCTTCCTCCTTGTTCTTATTTCCGCTTTTGCGGTACGTCACCTATCTTATCAGGAGAAGAAACAGTCTGATATCACGGATATGGGAAATTTACGTCATGAATATGTAAAATCCCGTTTTGCGGAGCGTCATGTATTTTTCATTATTGCCATCTCTACAGAATCGGCCACATGCTCGCAGCAGTCACAGCACTCTTCCAGACAATTGTAGATTGTTGTCCAGACAAGGATTTGCACCGCATCATTTTCTTCCGTGTACAGACGGTGGACTGCCCTCGTATAAAGCTGATCTCCTTCCTCTTCCAGACGGTTCAGAGTAATGATTTTCTCTTTCAGGGTCGGAGATCGCCGGAAATTACGGAAATCCTCCAGCATTTCTTTCATTGCGGCGCAGCACTTCCGAATCAGCGCGGCAAACTCCAATGCTTCGGGCCGCAGGGATCTGATATTATACATATAAAGATTTGTCAGAACCTCATCCAGCACGTCCGTCACATCATCGATAATATTGGTCAGCGCCATGATATCTTCCCTCTCGATCGGAGGAAGAAATTCCTTCATCAGCTTCTCCATCAGGCTGTGTTTGCCCAGATCACCACGATGCTCCACCTCATGAATATCCTGAATTTTTTCAGGCAGGTTTACATAATCATATTCATTCATGTTCTCCCATAACAGCTCTGCCGCCTCACAGGAACACTTTACATTATCGACAAGCATTGTAAAATAGTCATTTCCTTTTTTCTGTGCCATTGCCGCACTCCTTTCAAATCCTTATATTAAAATACCCATATAAACAACTTTGCAGTCAAAAATCCGATTACACCGCACCCGGGAAAGGTCAGCACCCAGGTCAGCACCATTTCCTTCACCACGCCCCAGTTCACAGAGGAGACGCGTCTGGCCGCCCCGACGCCCATGATGGCCGTTGTCTTTGTGTGCGTCGTGGAAACCGGAATTCCCGTCAGAGAAGACAAAAGCAGGCATCCGGCGCCGGCCAGATCTGCAGAAAAGCCCTGGTAGCGTTCCAGCTTCACCATATCCATTCCCACTGCCTTGATGATCCGGTATCCGCCAATCGAAGTTCCCAGTCCCATCACGGCGGAGCAGAGTATCATCAGCCAAACCGGAATACTGAACTCTCCGACGGCCGCATTTCCCTTTGCCAGAAAAATTCCCAGCATGAAAACTCCCATAAATTTCTGGCCGTCCTGGGCTCCGTGCATGAAGGCCATGGCCGCGCCCCCGGCAATCTGTGCTTTATTAAAAACTCCCCGTGTCTTTCCGCGATCCATGCCCCTGCACAGATACTGTACCGTCTTGGCCGTCAGCCAGCCCATGACAAATCCCAGAACCGTAGACAGAAGCAGACCATAGATTACCTTAATCCACTCCGACGCGTTGATTCCATCCATGCCTCCGTGAAGCGCAATAGCTGCTCCCGACACACCTGCAATAAGGGCATGGCTTTCACTCGTGGGAATACCGAACCACCAGGCAGCCGTCGCCCAAACCACAATAGCAAGGAGAGCGGCGCACAGCGCGATTAGGGACTCGTGCGGATCACCTCCGAAATCCACCATGTTGTATATTGTCGAGGCCACCCCGGCATTGAATATTGTCATAACGAGAACACCCAGGAAGTTGAAAACCGCTGCCATTATGATTGCAGCTCTGGGATGAATCGCCTGTGTGGACACACAGGTTGCGATCGCGTTGGGGGCATCGGTCCATCCGTTGACCAAAATGACCCCAAGTGTCAGAATCACGGTAACGGCCAGCATAGGATTTACCGTAATTTGCGAAAGAAAATCCGCTAATGAAATTGTCATAGTTATCCTCACTTTTACGTGTATTAACAAGTATTGTTCCATGCTTTGCCAGTTAATTATAATAGTTTTACGCCGTACGTACAGTATTTATGGCAATTCTTTACTCTTTCTTTACAGGTCCCGAAAGATGGGATACGGTTTGATTTCCCCCGGGAAACGGTTCACCGCCATCAATAAAGGCACGCCTTTCGGCGTGCCACAGAGCGGTTCGGTTTTCACTTATCCATCAAGCTTAATCGGTATTTACCGGAGGGCTCACATAATCCGGCAGAGGGCAAGTATATCTGCCGCCGTTTCGTCTGGTTACCTCGTCCTTTGCGGCAGCAATAACATCCGGCCTCTCCCTGGTCCGGACCGCCGCCAGCGCCATTACCTTGGCCGCTGTAAGGAGTCCTTTATGGGCGATGGAACTGCAGGACTGTGCAGTCATCTGCCATGTGTGGCCGACATTGCCCACACAGCTGGTTGCCACGCCGAGAATCAGGGTGGGGACAGCGTATCCCACATCACCTACATCAGTAGAACTGGTGTCCTGCTGTATCTTCGATGCATCAAAAGGATGGACTTCACTGTCAAGCGGCTTTTCGAGGATCTCCTCCAGCCTGTCGGCGCCATATAATGCCGCAATCTTTTCCCGTATCATTTCTCTGGTATCATCCGTGTAAGTCGACAGAAATTCCTTAGCCAGACGGTAATCTCCATCACTCCACTCAGGCGCGCCGACCTCCCTCAGACATTCGTCCGCCACCGCCGCCAGCGCCAGGTTGGGGACATATTCCGTAAAGGCCAGAACCAGGCGGTATTCCATCGATGTTCCAGTCATCATTGCGGCTCCCTTTGCCACATTAATGACCCGTTCTAAAATTTCTCTTACTTGCGAGATCCGCGGCGCTCTCACCTCCCAGCTGAGCGTCGCATGATCCTGTATTACATTGGTGGCCGAGCCTCCCACGTCGCTGTAAGCGCTGTGGAGCCTGGCTTCCGGAATGATAAACTCTCTCAGATAATTGCAGCCGATATTCATAAGTTCCGCTCCGCCCAGAGCGCTTCTTCCCAAATGGGGCGAAGAGCCTGCATGAGCCGTAATTCCCCGGAAAGAAAAATCGGCTCCCATAATCGCGTTGCTGGAAGACGGAGCTACCCGGTTAACCGTAGACGGGTGCCAGGTATATACAAAATCCACATTGTCAAACAGGCCGGCCCGGGTCATGAACTGCTTCGAACCGGCCCCCTCCTCCGCCGGACATCCGAAGTAAATAATCGTTCCATCCTTTTTAAACTCTTCCAGATAATTTTTGACTGCAATTTCAGCCGCCAGGGAAGCTGCTCCCAGAACACAATGGCCGCATCCATGGCCAAAGCCCCCGGCCTCCCGCTCTTTCTTGACAGGGAGCGCCGCCTCCTGACTGAGTCCCGGCAGGGCATCGTATTCGCCCAGGATCCCCATCACCGGTTTTCCTGTTCCAAAGACAAAGGTTCCTGTAAAGCAGGTTGGAATCCCCGCCAGACCCGTCTCCACAGTAAAGCCGGCCTCCTTCAGGAGTCTGCCCAGAAGCGCCGATGACTGCATTTCCTTAAAGGGAGGTTCTGCATATTCCCAAATCCGGTCATTGGCATCCAGGATCCGCTCTGCCTGTGCATCCACCGCTGCTTCAATAAACTTTAAATCCGTCATCTGATATACCTCCTGTGTTTTTCTTAAACCTTAAGGCAAGTATAATCTATATTCCTTTTATTTTTTATGTTGAAATGTTAAAAGAAAACGTCAAAATGTTGCATCCTGTCTTTTTCTTCCCTGATATCGCACTATGCCGTTTGTCCGCTTGATTTTCAATATTCTGTGGCCTATAATTGATTTTATAAGTTTAATAAGGAGTATTCTATGAAAAGCAAGCGTGCACTTGACATTTCCGCACTTCCTCCAATTGAAAATCTAAAAATCGGTTCTTTCGGCTACCGGTGCCCTGAACCGCTGTTCAAATATGGGCCGGTTATCCATAAAGGGTATTACCTGTGTTATATCCTGGAGGGGAAGGGCTGTTTTCAATACGGCAGCCATTATTATTCTTTATCAAAGGGACAGGGCTTCTTAATCGAACCGGATGTCATCATCTCGTGTCAGGCGGAAAAAATCTCGCCTTGGGAATATGCCTGGCTGGAACTGCGGGGGCCTATGGTCCGTCAGCTCCTGTATTCCATGAAGCTGTCGTCTGCAAACCCTGTATTCCATTGTAAGCAGAACTCGCATTTGAAATATTACACCCAGGAAATTATGACGGTTCAGGAGCAGCGCCTCGCCGCTTCAAGTGACATCATACGGTTAAACGGCCTTTATCTGCTTCTGCTCTCTGAAATAATACGGCAGACTGCTTATGCAGAATTCAGCAGTCAGGAGCAAAAGTATCTCAGGCAGGCGGTTACATACATCGAGGATAATTTCAGTAAAAATATTAAAGTAAATGATATATCACATTTTGTATACATTGACAGAAGCTATCTGTTTTCCATTTTTAAAAATATTTATTTCAGAGCCCGCAGCAATATTTAACCTCCTGCCGCATCGACAAAGCTGTTGAACTTCTCCGCACCACCTCGCTTTCTGTGGAAGAAATCTGCCATGCCTGCGGTTATTAGGATGTCGGCGCATTCTCAAAGCTTTTTAAGAAAAAGCTCGGCATAACCCCCGCCGCGCTGCGAAAACACCTTATCTCCGGCATGCCTCCCTCTTAATCAGATATCATAATTGATATGAGGCGTGCCGGTTTGTCTTTCCTGAAACGGACTAATATATGTTCTTCATCTCTCCCCAATAAAGCTGTCAATAACGGCACATCGCCATTAAATTCATGAAATTTATAGATAATTGGATGAATTTTATACATTGGAATTGAATTTTTACAAATGTTATACTTTTTGTATAGTTCAAGTCTTTTTTTCTGCGAAAATATAGTAAATATATCCATAAGTAAAATCGGATCTGCCCGGAAATGGGGGGCTGTTGCCCTTCAAGATAATGTCAGATTAGAGTGAGCGTGAGAAGGAGGAAATCAAATATAAAAAACTAAAAATCAAGGTATGTGAAAGGAGAAGGGTAACTATGCGTAAATGTTCGGGGAAAATTCTGGCTGCAGTTCTGACAGGATTTGCGCTTGCCTCAGCGGTGAGCGCCGGTACGCTGGCAGCACAGGAGGGAAATCGGCCTGCTATGGGAGATATAAGGCGTATTCAGGCTTATACGGATGAAACCGTCTACGGTACCGGACTGGTGAAGGTGGAAGTAACCTATAATAACGGTGTCAGTCTGACGGGGATTAATGCGGACAGTTATATTCTGGAAGACCGGGGAACGCTGTCACCCGATTATGGTAAGGTTAAAATTGCCAAAGCCGTTGTGGACGGTCAGGTTGTCACCCTGACCATGGACAAAGGCACCGCAGCTGCCGAAAATAATGCTCTCATCTATACCGGAGAAAGCGCGCAGGGACCACGCGTGAGGAACGCCTTTGGCGTTTACTGCACCGGCGCCTGGTACCGGGATGAAAACGGCGCGATTCATTACGGCAGCGGCGACGCGGATAAAGGGTACCTGGCAAATACGACGGGAATGGGGTACCAGGCCAGGGCCTGTCTGGAGCTGAAACTGCGCCATGCGTGGGAGGAGCCTTCCGCTGCCGTCTGCCTGGCCGGCGAGGCCGACGGCAGATACAAGGACGGCGGGCCATGGGCAAGGACGATTGACCTGCAATTCGGAGAAAACGGGTTCCGTTCCTTTGAGCAGGCCGGAATCCGCGTAAGCAGCACAGCAGGAAGAGCGTCCGACGGTACCGGTGATGATTATGTCCGCGGTTATTTCTATGTTCCGGAACATTACGATCCCGCGGCAGGCATTGTATTTACGCTTCAGGGACAGGGTATCTCCTACTGGAAGCTGGCGGACGGATGTGATAACGACGGCACCGGCATTATGTACGACTCCGCCACCACTTCCTGGATTGACAAAGGCGCCATCGTGGTCAACATCCATGACCGCTCCAGCGCCGGTCCCGGAAAATATTATGACATTTATGATTTTGTAGCTGACGACGTCAATGTGATGAAATATTTTATCGATGCATACGGAGTCACCGGAAATGTTGTTCTTCAGGGGAATTCGCGGGGAACCATGGCCTCTGCCCTCATTATCAAGGCGCTGGCCGGACAACCCTATCATCCCCAGAATCAGAAAAACGGAAATAATGTACAGGAAACTTATGGGCTGCCTGCCGGCGCTTACAATTTTACTATTGATTCGTATATCTGTCAGAACGGCACCTTTGGCTATGGCTATGACGACGCCGACTGGGCAGCCGTAGCAGAGACCGGCTTAAAAGTATGGGCTTTTGACGGAGAACAGGACACGGATAATATCGGCAGCATCGCGAAATACAAAGCCCTCATGACTTCTTTGAAAGGCGCTGACTGGGCCGCTGAGAACGTACGCCTTACCGGCTATCCTTCCGAGTTATATGCCTACTGGGGCGAGAGCGATCATTCCACTACACGGCTTAACGCTTGGTATTTCAGTGACTCCGCATTTTATGGACCTGATTTCCGGATTGATCCGGCTACAGGAAAACTCACCTGGCATACTAAGCTGAACGACGGTGCGTCTTATGAACTGAAGTGCCGCGGTAAAGCTTCAGGAAGCAGCAAAGAAGGCTACCGCTATACCATATACGATGATCTTTATCAGGAGTGGGCGCTCAAAGGAGCACCCGTTCAGGAGACAACGGCAGTACCCACCGTTTATTCAGCGGCAGTTACAGATTTTGACAGTATAACGGACCTTAAGAAGGATTTCTCCCAGGCCGCCCAGCTGCCGTTAACCGGGTGCTTCATGAAGAATATTGACGTAAACGGCAACGGAATTGCGGACGACGCCCGCACTGCCGGTGTGTATATCGCGCCAGAGGCATCCATACGTTCCTATTTTACCGTAGTTGCCGTGCCCGACGGCGTGAATACCTGGGATTTTTTAAAGAAAGAGGGCTGGCTTGATCTGGCGGATCGAAAGGGTGAAGGGCTGTTTATTCTGGAGCCAGGCGCCGGCGGCTGGAGCAGTCCCGCTGAAGAGACGGGTTATCTGAAAGCGGCAGCCGCTTTTCTGACCGGCGGTAACAATATTCACAGCCAGAATGTATTTTCCACTTTTGGCGAATTTTATCTGGCCGGTTACGGGAAAGGGGCAGCTGCCCTGGAGTACTGGGCAGCTGCAAATCCCACCTTGGTTATCAGCCAGGTATATTTAAACGGAGAGAGCAGCGGCAGCAGTGCGCTGATGGCCGTAGCAGGAACCGAATATGACGGTAAAAGCGCCAACGGCGACATGACGGATGTGCTGGACGAAACATTGAAGCAGACAGGACTTGGAGGCGGGCGCAGAATCGCGCCAAAGGATGTGCCGGTTCCCACCTATCTGGCCGGATATACCGGCAGTGAAAGCTATTGGCAAGAGGCTAACGACTGTCTCTCTGCCCCGGTAAACGGCGTATACTATCAGGATATCAGCTCCGACGCTTATCCGACAGAGTATGCAAATAAAAAGCAGAAGGATGCCGGAGCCGTCTACGGAATCTCCAAAGTAAAGGTGTCGGGGTCTTCCGCCCTGAGAGCAGATGAAATTTATGCCTTCCTGTCCGAATACACACGCTACGATACCACTTTTGCATACTCGAATGCAATTGCACAGCGTCTGGATTACACTTCCGCCCGGGTTGCCGCCCAGCGGGACGCAAAGGACGGACAGCCTAAGCAGACCTTAAGCAACGGCACACAGATTTGGGCCGTCGAGGACGCGGTCATCAGGGGCCACGGCACTGTTCAGGTGGGCGTGATTGCCTTTAGCGACAACAGCGGCGACGGAAAATGGGATCCCAGGGAATATTTGTTATATATCCCGGAGGGATTTGAAGGGAAAAAACTTCCTGTTTTAGTGGTCTACCCAGGCAATACGCAGACCGACTCGATTTTTATGGATTCCACTTTGTGGTGGCAGACCGCCGAAGAGGAAGGCATTGCCCTGGCTTTCGTCTGTGAGACCTATAACGCCAGCCCCTCCAGCGTGTCACATGCGGATTCCGATTTGTTTTACCACTCTCTCATCACTCTGCTGAAGGAGAAAATCGACGGAAAATATGCAGATTTAGACTTCAGCCGTATCTATGGAACAGGCCAGTCCGCCGGCTCAAACGCAACACAGGGCTTTGCCATCACAAACCCGGAATTCTTTGCCGCCGTCGGTTCCACCTCAGCGGCCCCTGTTCCGGAAAATGCGGCAAATAAACCGATCCCTACGATGATGATAACAGGACAGATGGATGTCTCCGACCTGGCAAAGGGATTCGGTTCGGAAAGCCTGCGGGGCTGGGCCGAATATATGCTGGGAGTAAACGGTTTTGGCAGCGCCTTTGCGCCCGGTATGGAGACCGAAGTCGTAACGGTAGACTCACGCCATCCGGCCCTATACCGGTGGAGCAGAAATATTGAAGGGACAGACGTACCCCTCGTCCAGTGGGCA
>ERZ808029.797-NODE-797-length-14124-cov-4.141952_pt1 | contig 14124 bp, 12 predicted proteins | sample MGYA00380185_ERZ808029 | MGnify/ENA primary metagenome ERZ808029 (study PRJEB31490, sample SAMN06133404) | mouse gut metagenome | isolation source: M2_3 | host: mice | place: China: Chengdu | collected 2015-05 ... | reverse complement strand
CCAACCAGGAGCTTGGTTATCGGTAAGCATAATTTAAGGAGGAAATCTGATGATTTCAAAAGAAAAGAAAGCAGCAATTATTGAAAAGTATGGCAGAAAACCAGGGGATACCGGTTCTCCAGAGGTGCAGATTGCAATCCTGACAGCCAGAATTGCAGAGCTGACCGAGCATTTGCAGGAGAATAAGAAAGACCATCATTCCAGAAGAGGACTTTTAAAGATGGTAGGCCAGAGACGTGGTCTGCTTGATTATCTGAAGAAGACTGATCTGGACGGATATCGTGCTTTGATTGAGAAGCTGGGGATCAGAAAGTAATAATGGAGCGAGGGGTGGAGAGCTTTCTCCACCCTATCGTTGTTTAGGACTTAAGAAATTGTCATAAAATAATAAAGATGATATTTTTCAGAAGATTTGACCGAGACGACTGCTGTACATGGAAGGCGGAGATATTTTCCGGACAGGCTTTCCATGCAGAGCAGTAGTTTCGGAGTCTTCTGGTGAAATATGGCCTTTTGGGTTACGAGTTTCACATGATTGTTAATGGATTATTGAAGAATTGTAGAAAAGGAGACAAAATCATGTACAAAAGTTTTAGTATGGAACTGGCAGGGAGAACCCTGACTGTGGATGTTGGAAGAGTGGCCAAACAGGCCAATGGAGCGGCGTTTATGCACTATGGAGATACAGTGGTCCTGTCAACAGCCACTGCGTCGGATAAACCCAGAGAAGGAATTGATTTTTTCCCTTTAAGTGTGGAATTTGAGGAAAAGCTGTATTCTGTGGGAAAAATTCCGGGAGGATTTAACCGGAGAGAGGGAAAAGCCTCAGAGAATGCAGTGCTGACGGCCCGTGTCATTGACCGTCCCATGCGTCCTCTGTTTCCGAAGGATTACCGGAATGATGTGACTTTAAGCAACCTGGTAATGTCTGTGGACCCAGACTGCAGTCCGGAGTACACAGCAATGCTTGGTTCTGCCATTGCCACCTGCATTTCCGATATTCCTTTTGATGGTCCTTGTGCAACCACTCAGATTGGAATGATTCAAGGGGAATTTATTGTAAATCCTACCAATGAACAGAAAATAGTATCGGATATGGCCCTGACGGTGGCCTCCACCAGAGAAAAGGTGATTATGATTGAGGCTGGTGCAAAGGAAGTGCCGGAACAGGTGATGATTGAAGCTATTTTCAAGGCACATGAGGTTAATCAGGAAATTATAAAATTTATTGACACCATTGTGGCAGAGTGCGGCAAGGAGAAACATTCTTATGAGAGCTGTGCAGTACCAGAGGAACTGTTTGGCGCTATCCGGGAGATTGTGACTCCGGAGGAGATGGAGAAGGCAGTCTTTACGGATGACAAGCAGACCAGGGAAGAGAACATTCGCCAGATTACACAAAAGCTGGAGGAGGCTCTGGCAGAGAAAGAAGAGTGGCTTCCGATTCTTGGGGAGGCCATCTACCAGTATCAGAAAAAGACGGTTCGGAAGATGATCTTAAAAGATCACAAACGTCCCGACGGCCGTGCCATCACAGAGATTCGTCCTTTGTCTGCAGAGATTGACATTTTGCCGAGAGTTCACGGGTCTGGAATGTTTACCAGAGGGCAGACACAGATTTTAAATGTGTGTACTCTGGCTCCATTGTCTGAAGCCCAACGGTTGGATGGGCTGGATGAAAACGAGACATGTAAGCGGTATATGCACCATTATAATTTCCCGTCCTATTCCGTAGGGGAGACCAAGCCTTCCAGAGGACCGGGACGGCGGGAGATCGGCCATGGTGCTTTGGCAGAGCGGGCGCTGGTTCCGGTGCTTCCTTTGGAGGAAGAATTTCCTTATGCCATCCGCACCGTTTCTGAAACCATGGAGTCCAACGGTTCCACTTCTCAGGCAAGTATCTGTGCCTCCACATTGTCTCTGATGGCTGCAGGCGTGCCTATTAAGTCCATGGTGGCAGGAATCTCCTGTGGTTTGGTGACAGGAGAAACGGATGACGATTATCTGGTTTTGACAGACATTCAGGGACTGGAAGACTTTTTTGGAGACATGGACTTTAAGGTGGGAGGCACCCACAAGGGAATTACCGCAATCCAGATGGACATTAAGATTCATGGTCTGACACGGCCGATTATTGAGGAGGCCATTGCCAGAACCCGAGAGGCGCGGTTGTATATTCTGGATGAGGTAATGGCTCCGGTGATTGGAGAGCCGAGAAAAGAAGTAGGCCAGTATGCTCCCAAGATTGACCAGATTACCATTGATCCCCAAAAGATCGGTGATGTGGTTGGCAAGCAGGGAAGTGTGATCAACAAGATCATTGAGGATACAGGAGTAAAGATGGATATTTCTGAAGACGGAAGAGTGGATATCTGCGGCACAGAGAGAGAGAAGATTAATCAGGCCAAAGAGATTATTCGGAATATTGTGGCAGATGTAGAGCCGGGACAGATTATGACTGGCAAGGTCGTGCGAATTATGCCTTTTGGAGCTTTTGTGGAGCTGAAGCCGAAAAAGGACGGCATGGTGCATATCTCCAGACTGTCAGACAGACGGGTGGAGAAAGTGGAAGATATTGTTGCTATCGGTGACATGGTTACAGTGAAAGTACTGGATATTGACAAGACAGGGAAAATCAGCCTGAGCATGAAGCCGGGGGATTTGGGAAAAAGGAACGGTGATTGAGATTGAGAAATAAGCGTACATTTTTGATAACAGGAGCACTGGCAGTGTGGACTGGAATGGCTTGCCCTGCCACAGCATTTGCAACGATGGAAATACCATCTTTGGAGCTGCCTTCCCAGCAGGAAAACGGGAATCCCGGAGAAATTCAGGCGGACCCGCTGCCGCAGCCAGGGAGCGCTCCGCAGCTGTCAGAGGCGCCATTGCCTGAGACAAATATTCAACAGGAGACCATAATGGAGTCTCTCACAGAGACTGGCAGCCCCCAGGAGACGACCACAACTTCGCTGCCGGAGAGTAACCAATCTTCAGGGCCTTCAACGGGAGGTCCCGGAGGAGGGGAAAACAGCCAGCAGCCAAGTGTCTACGGCCCAGGCGCAGAAAGCAACAAAAACGGTCCGGGAGCTGGAGGTCCTGGGGCAGACGGAAATCAAAACCAAAATGGAAACGCCAGTTTTGATTCTGGCGCCACAGTGCCGGACAATCTTCAGGTGGTTACTGATCTTGGAATGCCGGAAAATGTAAATGTGGTTTCGGGACGGATTGATTATTTTTCTGAACTGGTACCAGACCCGATTGTGTCGGTAGTGGAAAAATATTCATATGACCGAATGGTTTCGGATTTGAACAAACTAAAGGAGCGCTACGGTTCCACTGGAAGGCTGCACATAAATGAGCTGAATACTACATTTGACGGAAGAAAGATGTATGAGGTGATTTTGGGAAATCCGGATGCACCAAAGCATGTGCTCATTCATGCAGGTATTCATGCAAGAGAATACATGACGCCTCTTTTGGTGATGAAGCAGTTGGAGTATGGTCTGGCCTTTTATGATCAGGGCAATTATGAAGGAGTGCCTTTATCAACGCTTTTACAACAGGTGGCAGTTCATTTTGTGCCGATGGTGAATCCGGACGGTATTTCCATCAGTCAGTTTGGCATAGAGGGGATTCGTTCCGAAGAGCTGCGTCAGCAGATTCGCCAGTGTTATGATAACGATTTGGCTCAGGGCAGAACTTCTTCCGCTTTTGACCGGTATCTCATCTATTGGAAAGCCAACGGAAGAGGAGTGGATTTGAACCAGAATTTCCCTGCAAACTGGCATTTGGCAGGGGGCTGTCCCAATCCCTCTTATGCTTCCTATAAAGGGACAGAGCCGTTGTCAGAGCCGGAAAGCTGGGCGCTGGCCAATCTAGCGGCTTCCAGAAAGTGGTCAGCCACAGTTAGTTATCACAGTATGGGAAATATTATTTACTGGGATTATCAGGGAAACCGTGTAACAGAACAGTCCAGAGAGCTGACTTCCCTGATTCAGGCGTCCACAGGATACCGGCCAGCAGGAAGCAGCGGCAATGGAGGATTTAAAGACTGGACACAGATTAAGGATGACCCGATTCCTGGTGTCACCATTGAGACCGGAAGCGTGGCATGTCCTCTTCCAGTATCCCAGTATGTGGATATTTGGAGCAGAAATAAGATGGTTTGGGCGCTGGTGGCCAAGTATGCTATGGAACATTAAAGAGGAAATAAAAAAGAGTTCGTTTTGACGGACTCTTTTTTATTTAGTAAAGAGATTATTTTTTTCCAAATCCATTCACCAGAAGGCAATTTTCAGACACGCTCCAGGAGAACGGGGGTGGGACGGCGGTGGTGGTAGGTGGTTAAGTAACGGAAACCACAAGTCTCAAGGAGGGACTGGATATAGGGGAAATTGTAGCCGATGTGGGGAGAGGTGTGGGCGTCAGAACCTAAGGTAATCAATTCACCGCCCAGTTCCCGGTAGCGTGTTAAAATGTCCTGACAGGGGTTTGGCTGTCCTAAGTGGTAACGGAAGCCTGCAGTGTTGCATTCCAGGGCTTTGCCTTTTTGAATAAGGGTTTTCAGGATGGGGTCTATGTACTCCTGATAGGCATAATACGAATAATTTTGGTTTTTTGTGGGACTGTATCGAACGACATAGTCCAAATGTCCCAGGGAATCAAAGCAGTCCAGAGACTGAACACGTTTTAAGGTTACTTCAAAAAAATGCTGGTAGATTTCCTGCTCCGTTTTTCCCTGAAAGAATGTAGGGTCATAGGGGTCCTTCTGGTCAATAAAATGGCAGGAACCAATGATGAAATCCACCTCCAAAGAGGAAACCAAGTCTTTTAAATAGTCTTTTACATGAAGCTGCAGACCCAGTTCCACCCCAATATTAACCTGAATCTGGTTCTGATATTCCTGGCGGAGGGTGTGAAGAGCTGGCAGGTATGTGTCAAAATTCAGAAGAAAGATTTCTTCTTCCATGCCAGAGTCATAGTCATGGTGGTCTGTAATACACAGCTCTTTCATGCCAAGAGAAATGCACTGCTCAATTTGTGTACGGGCTGGAGTTTGACTGTCTCCGGAAAAAGATGTGTGAATATGAAAATCGGGAAGCATAAAAATTCTCCTTTGCATGTTTTTTTGTTGGTTGGTGTGGGAAAACGGAACGGGGGAGGGAACTTTTTTCTTAATTATAACGGACTTTTGGAAGTTTTGCAATTGGGAAGTGATTGTTCACAGGCAATGTCATTTAGATCGAAGAAGGTCCGCAAGAGAAGAATGTGAGAATATTTGCTGGTATTGTTGGTTTGGAGAGAAATAAGAAAACTGGTTGAAATAAAGGGAGGTTTTATGTTATCATCTATATTGGAATTTTTTTGAAATTTATTTTCATAAGAAGGATAAGATTTACTTAAATTTTAGTGAATGGAGAAAGCATGATATCAACAGGGGACATTTCAAACATTTTCGGGTTTTTAGGCGGCCTTGGTATGTTTTTGTATGGCATGAGCATTATGGCAGATGGTATGCAAAAGACAGCAGGAAGCAGGATGAGCAGTTTTCTTGGCATGTTGACCAACAACCGCTTGCTGGCTGTTTTACTGGGAGCGCTGATTACTGCTATTATTCAAAGCAGCGGGGCTACCACGGTAATGGTGGTGGGATTTGTCAGTGCAGGGGTGCTGAATCTGTCTCAGGCTGTGGGAGTGATTATGGGGGCCAATATTGGAACTACCATCACGGCATGGATTGTGTCCATGAGTCAGCTTGGGGATGCGTTTGAGATTATGAAGCCAGGATTTTATGCGCCGTTAATGATTGGGATTGGGGCGCTTCTTCTGGTGTTTGCCAAGGGTCAGAAAAAGAAGACCATAGGTGAGATTATGATTGGTCTCGGCCTTTTGTTTATGGGTCTGGATTTTATGTCTGGCTCTATTGGGCCATACACGAATGCCCCGATCTTTGCAGATGCCTTTGCCCTTCTTGGAGGAAATCCACTGTTGGGAATGGGAATCGGTGCTTTGGTGACAGCGGTTTTGCAAAGTTCCTCTGCATCGGTGGGAATTTTGCAGACTCTTGCTATGAACGGAATTGTCACCACCAATGCTGCCATCTATATAACACTGGGGCAGAACATTGGTTCCTGCGTCACAGCTATGTTGTCCAGTGCAGGAGGTTCCCGGACGGCAAGACAGGCAGCGGTTATGCATCTGACCTTTAACCTAATTGGAGCCATAATTTTCGGAGTGTTGGGGTTTGTGGTATTTACCATAATGCCAGCGTTTGCCGGTTCCCATATCAGCGCTGTGGAGATTTCCATGTTCCATACCATATTTAATATTACAATGACCAGTCTTTTGTTTCCTTTTGGGGATCAGCTGGTGAAGATTTCCGGACTGGTGGTAAAGGAGCGGCCGCAGGATTCGCCTGTGGGAGATAAAGAGACCGTAAAAACTTTGCAGCATCTGGATGAGCGTATTTTTGAGTCTCCGGCGTTTGCCGTGGAGACAGCAGCTCTTGAGGTGGTTCACATGGGACAGATCACGATGAAAAATGTGAAACGGGCCATGGATGCGGTTTTGACAGGCAATCTGGATGAGATTGAGACGGTGTATAAAACCGAGAAAACCATAGATAATATGGAAAAGATGCTGACTGAGTATCTGATTAAGGTGGATAATCTGTCGTTGACTGAGCGGCAGAAGCGGGTGGTCAACAATCTTTTTTACAGTGTCAGCGACATTGAGCGGATTGGCGACCACGCGGAAAATATGGCGGAAGAGGCAGAATACATGGTAGAACATCACCTGGATTTTACCGGAACTGGAAGACAGGATTTAGAATCCATTGGAAACAGTGCCGTTCAGGCTTTCTTCTATGCTATTGACGCCCGCCAGACCGGTAATCTGGACTCGGTTCGGAAGGTCAGTCAGTATGAGGATGATGTGGACAGTCAGGAGGAAGAGCTTCGGGAAAAGCATATTGAGCGTCTCTCCGCAGGAAAGTGTGAGCCTTCCGCAGGGGTTGTATTTCTGGATATTCTAAGCAACCTGGAGCGGATTTCCGATCATGCGTATAATCTGGCCGGATATGTGAAGGATGAGCTGTAATCCAAGAGCTGTCCCCTTGTTCACAGCGGAGATAAAATGGCTGCAACAGAAGCGATAAATACAGTAAAAAAGCCAAAATACCTCTTGCACTTTTGTCCATAATTGGGTAAAATAGGAACTAAGGTTGATGATATTTTAACAATCAACAATTTTTTAACAATCTAGGAGGAATTGAACATGGCAGTAAAAGTAGCAATCAATGGTTTTGGCCGTATTGGCCGTCTGGCATTCCGGCAGATGTTTGGAGCAGAAGGATATGAGGTTGTGGCAATCAACGATCTGACCGATCCGAAGATGCTGGCACACTTGCTGAAATATGACACTGCTCAGGGCGGATATGCAGGCCATATTGGCGAGGGCAAACATACCGTTGAGGCCGGAGAAGACTCCATCACCGTAGACGGAAAAACCATCCGGATTTATGCAGAGAAGGATGCTGCCAATCTTCCTTGGGGAGAGATTGGTGTTGATGTAGTTTTGGAGTGTACTGGCTTCTATACCTCCAAGGCAAAAGCACAGGCACACGTAGATGCCGGAGCCAAAAAGGTTGTTATCTCCGCACCGGCTGGCAATGATCTGCCGACTATCGTATTCAGCGTAAATGAGAATACTCTGACCAAGGATGATACCATCATTTCCGCAGCTTCCTGCACCACCAACTGTCTTGCTCCTATGGCTAAGGCTCTGAACGATTATGCTCCGATTCAGTCTGGAATTATGAGTACTATCCACGCTTACACAGGCGATCAGATGATCCTGGACGGACCTCACAGAAAAGGCGATTTGAGAAGAGCAAGAGCTGGCGCAGCCAACATCGTTCCCAACTCCACCGGCGCAGCTAAGGCAATCGGCTTGGTTATTCCGGAGCTGAACGGCAAACTGATCGGTTCTGCACAGCGTGTTCCGGTTCCCACCGGTTCTACCACCATTTTGACTGCTGTTGTCAAGGGTTCTGATGTGACCAAGGAAGGCATCAATGCCGCTATGAAGGCTGCTGCTTCCGAGTCCTATGGCTATAATGAGGATGCTATCGTATCTTCTGATGTAATTGGCATGAAGTATGGTTCTCTGTTTGACGCAACTCAGACCATGGTTGCCAAGATTGGGGACGACCTGTATGAGGTTCAGGTTGTTTCATGGTATGACAATGAGAATTCCTACACCAGCCAGATGGTAAGAACCATTAAGTACTTCGCTGAGCTGTAATCAACCATCCGGGGCAAAAGCAGGATTGCCAGGGATAAGGCTTTGGAGAGGTCCGGTCTTGAGAAGGACCGGACTTTCTTTTGTATGAAGAAGCGCGAAAAGGGAACAGAAGCCATGGCTGTGAAGCGCTTTGGAGGGATTTGGATAAATAATTGAGAAAGGGGTTTTTTCAAGATGTTAAATAAAAAGACCGTAGATGATTTAAAAGATTTAAAGGGCAAGAGAGTGCTGGTTCGCTGTGATTTCAACGTGCCTTTAAAAAGCGGCGTGATTTCGGATGAGACTCGTATTGTGGCGGCTCTTCCCACCATTTTGAAGCTGGTAGGGGAAGGGGCAAAGGTGATTCTCTGCTCCCATTTAGGCAAGGTGAAAAATGGCCCCAATGAAGGAGAGTCTCTGGCTCCCGTAGCTGCCCGTCTTACAGAGAAGCTGGGCAAGGAAGTTGTTTTTGTGTCTGATTACAATGTGACCGGAGAGGCTGCTACCAAGGCTGTGGAGGCTATGGCAGACGGAGATGTGGTTCTTCTTCAAAATACCCGTTTCCGCGGCAAAGAGGAGACCAAGAACGGTGAAGAGTTCAGCAAGGAGCTGGCAGACCTGGCAGACGACTATGTGTGCGATGCATTCGGTTCCTCCCATCGCGCTCATGCGTCTGTGGAAGGCGTTACCAAGTTTATCACTGCCAAAGGCGGCGCTAATGCAGTTGGTTATTTGATGCAGAAGGAGATTGATTTCCTGGGCAATGCAGTTGAGAATCCGGTGAGACCTTTTGTGGCAATTTTAGGCGGAGCAAAAGTTGCAGACAAGTTGAACGTGATCTCCAACCTTCTTGAGAAGTGCGATACTTTGATTATTGGCGGCGGCATGGCATTTACCTTCTTAAAGGCTAAAGGTTTGGGCGTAGGCAATTCTCTGGTGGATGACAGCAAGATTGATTACTGTAAAGAGATGATGGAAAAAGCAGAGAAGCTGGGCAAAAAGCTTCTGCTTCCGGTGGACACCACCATCGCTGCTGCATTCCCTAACCCGATTGACGGACCAGTTGAAGTAAAAGTTGTTTCGGCAGACGCTATTCCGGCTGATATGGAAGGTTTGGATATTGGACCGAAGACTGCTGAAATGTATGCAGAGGCGGTAAAGACAGCCAAAACCGTTGTGTGGAACGGACCTATGGGCGTGTTTGAAAACCCGACTCTGGCAGCAGGCACCATCGCAGTGGCCAAGGCTTTGGCAGAGACAGAGGCAACCACCATCATCGGCGGCGGCGATTCTGCGGCAGCAATGAATCAGCTTGGATTTGCTGATAAGGTAAGTCATATTTCCACCGGTGGCGGTGCTTCCTTGGAGTTTTTGGAGGGCAAGGTGCTTCCGGGCGTTGCAGCAGCTGACGATAAAAACTGATAAATAAAGGGAGAAGGAAAATGTCCAGAAAGAAAATTGTTGCAGGCAACTGGAAAATGAACATGACTCCAACAGAGGCAGTTGACCTAGTAAATACATTAAAACCATTGGTAGCAAATGAGGATGTGGACGTGGTATTCTGTGTGCCTGCCATTGATATTATCCCGGCGATGGAAGCTGCCAAAGGAACCAATATCCATATTGGGGCGGAGAATATGTACTATGAGGAGAAAGGCGCTTATACCGGCGAGATTTCTCCGGCCATGCTCAACGATGCAGGTGTAAAATATGTGATCATCGGTCATTCTGAGAGAAGAGAATATTTTGCAGAGACCGATGAGACGGTCAACAAGAAGGTTCTGAAAGCTTTTGAGCACAACATTACCCCGATTATCTGTTGTGGCGAGACTCTGACTCAGAGAGAGCAGGGAATTACCATTGACTGGATTCGCCAGCAGATTAAGATTGCATTTTTGAATGTAACTGCAGATCAGGCCAAGACAGCAGTTATTGCCTATGAGCCGATTTGGGCCATTGGTACCGGAAAAGTCGCTACCACCGAGCAGGCTCAGGAAGTCTGTGCAGCCATTCGTGTCTGCATTGGAGAACTGTACGACGAGGCTTGCGCAGCGGCAATCCGGATTCAGTATGGCGGTTCTGTGTCAGGAGCCAGCGCACCGGAGCTGTTTGCACAGCCAGATATTGACGGCGGTCTGGTAGGGGGCGCTTCTTTGAAACCAGATTTCGGGAAGATCGTCAACTACAACAAATAAGCAGTGTCAGGGCAGGGGCCATAGCTTCCTGCCCTGTTTTTGTCGGTTAATACAGCACTGCGCCAGGGGAAAAGGAAAAGAACAAATGCAGAAAAAAGAAAAGATGGACCGAAAGAATCTTCTGACCAATATTCTTGTAACATCAGGGATTTTTGCTGCTGCTACTTTGCTTTCCATTGCATTTTTTCATTATGGCATGAATTCTACCAGCGTGGCCATTATTTATGTGTTGGCAGTCATGCTGGTTGCAAGATATACCAATGGATATGTGCCTGGGATACTGGCTTCCATTATGGGAGTATTTTGTGTCAATTATGTATTTACCTATCCTTTTATGCGTTTGAATTTCAGTATTGACGGATATCCAGTTACGTTTGTGGCCATGGCGGTGATCTCTGGACTGACCAGCGCTTTGACTACTCAGTTTAAAAAACAGAGCCGGATTTTAAGCGAGGGGGAGAAACTGTTAATGGAGGCGGAGAAGGAAACCATGCGGGCTAATTTGCTTCGGGCTGTATCTCACGACTTGCGGACGCCTCTGACAAGTATTATTGGAATGGCAGATACGTATTTGGCAGAAACCGGGAGGTTGACAGAAAGCGAAAAATCATATATGGTAAGAAGTATCAGCGAAGATGCCAACTGGCTTCTCAATATGGTGGAAAATCTTTTATCTGTTACGCGGATTCGGGTGGGGGAAACCAGAGTCAACACCAATCCAGAGCCTTTGGAGGAAGTGGTTTCAGAAGCAGTGCAGCGGCTTCGGAAGCGGTTGCCCATGGCAAAGGTGCGGGTGCAGGTGCCGGAGGAATTACTTATGGTTCCCATGGATGCCATGTTGATTGAACAGGTGATTATTAATCTGCTGGAAAACGGAGTATATCATTCCGGAACAGATACTATAGATTTATGTGTGAGAAAAGAAAATGGTCAGGTGGCTTTCCATGTTCAGGATTATGGAAAGGGGATTTCGCCAGACCGTCTGAATACAATTTTTGATGGCGGCGGCACGGATTTGAATCAAAGCGGGGATTCTCACCGGGGAATGGGAATCGGGCTGACTATCTGTAAAACGATTGTTCATGCCCATCAGGGAACCATCTGTGCAAGAAACCAGGAGCAGGGAGCTGAATTTATTTTTACATTACCTTTGGGAGAGGATAAGAACGATGGCGAATAAACAAAGCATCCTGGTGATTGAGGATGAGAAAAATATTGGGAATTATATTGAGACGATTTTAGCTTCGAATGGTTATAAGGTTCTGCGTGCCATGAACGGCATGACAGGTTTATCTTTGTGTACATCTCATTTTCCGGAAGTCATATTGCTGGATTTGGGTCTGCCAGACTTGGACGGCATGGAAGTGCTGCAGCAAATCCGGGGATTTTCAGACCTTCCCATTATTGTAATCTCTGCACGGACTCAGGAAAAAGAAAAGGTGGAAGCGCTGGATTCTGGAGCGGATGATTACATTACCAAGCCTTTTGGGGCAGAAGAGCTTTTGGCACGGATTCGGACTGCCCTTCGCCACCGTCTTCATGCTAACCGGTCTATAACCCAGGAGCCAGTTTATTCCAGGGACGGACTGGTGATTGATTTTGAGCGGAGAACGGTAACGCTCCATGAGGCGTCCATCCATCTGACACAGATTGAGTATAAACTTGTGTCTCTGTTGGCGCGAAATGCGGGAAAGGTATTGACTTATGATTCTATTTTAAAAGAGATTTGGGGTCCTTATGCAGACACAGACAATCAGATACTTCGAGTAAACATGGCAAATATCCGCAGGAAGCTGGAAGCAAATCCTGCGGAGCCTCATTATATATTTACAGAAATTGGGGTAGGGTACCGGATGTTGGAATGAGACATTAAAAGCCGCTGTTAATCACCTTCCAGCTGTCAGATTTGGATTTGCGTGCAATGCTGACAGAACGCATGGGATTGCCTGCGGCTTTATCTTTTCCAGTCAATACCATATAAATGATAATATTGCCTGGAGTGTATTCTGCTTCAATCCCTGTATTCTGGTAAAGAAAAAAATCGTCTTTTGCCAAGAGTATCTCTTCAATTCCATCAAATCCTTCTGAGAAATAGACGCGGGCAAGCTTTTCTGTCTCTGACAGCTCGTCCAAAGTCAGGGCCTGAGTGTATGAAGGCTGATTTTCACAGTCGGTTTCTATGGTTAAAACTCCCCTGGAATTGATAAATTCGCTGGGAATAAAAGACAAGGCGTTTCGGTTTTCTTCCGGAAGCGTGGAATACCAGTCCAGCCATTTTAAAGTCTCTTCCGAAAGTTCGCTTTTCATTTTAGTGACGCCATTAAATTCGATTGGTTCGTCTTTAAAAGAAGATTCCTCCTTGGGGGAATCTGACGCCTTGGAATTTATATTTGCAGAGTCAGTGAGCGCTGCGGGTAAACTCATGTTTGAATTGACGCAGCCAATCAGAAGGACAGCGGTTGCCAAGGTAAGCAGTAAAGATGTTCGTTGCATAAGATTGTCCCCTTTAAGTCAAATCATATTTGCTATTATATCAGGGAAAGCAAGGAAAAAAATGAAGATATATTTAATTTTTGAAAAAATTTTAAGAATAAAAAGAAAAATTTTAGGGAAAGATTTTGATTTCTCCTTCTCTTAATAGGACGGCGGTTATGAGGCAGCAATCATTAAAAGAAGGAGAAATTTTACCAGAACAGTTTAGCCCTTTTTCACACTTTCAAATCCACGGATTTGGTGACAATCACATCGCTGTCATATCCCAGAATCTTTTCAAGAACAATGGTTCCGGCTTTAACCGGAGCTGTGAGGTTTAAAGCTTTGATGGCTTCCATGGCAGCAAAGATCCGATCTTTGGGAATCGGGTTGGTCAGGCGTACACTGGCCAAAGGAAGCTCGCCTCCTTTTACCAGAATCGATGTGGCAATGTTTCTGCGAGGGTCTGTCAGCTCCTGTTTTACATAAGCTTCTCCCTTGGGACAGGTATGCCCGGTCATGGAAACCAGAACGCCGTTTTGGATTTGGGCTTCTATTTCGCATCCGTTGGGGCAGATAATACAAGTAAATTCGCGAGTCATTCTACATTCACCTCCAGTTTATCGAGAGAACGAATTTGATCGGCTTTGACCGTAAGCTGAATCATTTCAGCAGGCAAGGCCTTCTTCATCTTTTTGGAAGCAATCTCCTGACCATTTTGCCGCACTACAATCCGGCAGTCTTTGATCATGGTCCGAACCCGTAAGGACAGCTGAAAATCCTGGGTACCGCTGACTTTTTGCGGAATGGTATGGCCGATTCTGGAGTCGGCTGTGATCTCAATGGGACATTCGGAAAGAGAGCCGTTAAGCACATAGCAGGCGGCAGAGTCTGCCAGTTTTTCTGCTTCTATGGAAACAAAATCCACCAGATCATGAACATGGAGCACATTGCCTGCTGCAAAGATACCTTCCACACTGGTTTGGAAATGTTCATCTACAACAGCGCCCTTTGTCCGTGAATCCAGGGTTACTCCTGCATCAATGGACAGTTCATTTTCCGGAATCAGGCCCACTGACAGAATCAGGGTATCGCAGGAATATTCTTTTTGTGTGCCAGGAATAGGTTTTAAGTTGGAATCCACCTGGGATACCGTTACACCGGTCAGTCGGGA
>ERZ808029.796-NODE-796-length-14131-cov-4.357905_pt1 | contig 14131 bp, 16 predicted proteins | sample MGYA00380185_ERZ808029 | MGnify/ENA primary metagenome ERZ808029 (study PRJEB31490, sample SAMN06133404) | mouse gut metagenome | isolation source: M2_3 | host: mice | place: China: Chengdu | collected 2015-05 ... | reverse complement strand
GAATACACATTACGTTTTTACGAAAAACAGCAACTTATAATAAACATTAAACGTGATAGCAATAATTATCGGCTTTATAGTGATTTTGATATTCAATGGATACAGTTTCTTACCAAAGTAAAATCTACTAATATGCCCTTAAAAGACATACAAAAATATGCAGAACTAATGGCAAAAGGAAACTCTACTCTTGCAGAACGTGAAGGAATGCTACTTAAACATAAGCAGAGAATAACCGAACAGATAAGTACACTTTCTGACATACTCATACAAATTGATAATAAGCTACAACGTTACCAGCGAATTAGAGAGGGAATTGGACAAAAAGATTTAGAAATATACAACTCTCTAACAATTCCACAAGATTCCTAAGTAGAATTTAATTGGTCTTTTAATCATATATGAGATAATCAGACATGAGAGGAAACCTGCAGACCTTTTATGTACAGCTCCAACATTCCAGCCTGCGCCAGTTCTGGCGGGCAGCCCCGCTTTCTGACCGGTGCAGGGAGTCGACAGAAAAATATCTGGACGGACTTAGCTATGTCAATTACAATGTCCTTGTAACGGACTGGGACAGCAGCAACGAGGAGGATATCCTGATGCATGATTAGAGAACGGCGTCATCCAGTATCTGGGAAATCAGATACTGGATGATGGAATGCTAAATATTTCGGAGTATCAGTACTGGACAGGAACCAGCATTCAATCATAATTCATTGAGTGTGGCCGTAATCGCCATATTGCATATCCTTTTAGCCGGAGCGTATACCGCGACTAGAGCGGAGAAAACAACAAAAGCGATCACAATTCCAAGCAGTGTTCCAGACAGCCGCCACTCCACTCCCAAATGGCGGGTGATCAGTCCCATATACAGAAAACGACTCAGGGGAATCCCGATTCCGAAACCGGCAATCAGACCGGAAACAGCATAGGTGAAAGCCTCTGCGGCAATCATCCGGGTAAGCTGCCCTCCATCCATACCCACGGCCCGCATTGCCCCGTACTGCTTTGTCCTCGCAGACACACTCATGGAAATACTGTTAACGATATTAAACAAGGTAATGATTCCGATAATCGCAAGGAACCCATAAGTGATCATCCGTGTTGCCAGATAAGTGGTATTGTTCTGCTGATTGGACTCCCGCAGGTCGCTGACAATCACCTGGCTGTTTTCAAAGTCTCTGATCCGTGCCACGGTTTCCTCCGTGGCATTTCTCCCAAGCTGCACACCGATCAAGCAATACTTTTCCGGTCCCATCAATCGGTCATAGGTCTCCTGGGAACAGATTAAAATCTGGCTGTCGCCAAACAGCCCCTGGGACAGGATACAGGAAATCTCGATCTCTGTGCCGCCTATCTTAACGATATCGCCCATCTTTAACGGGTTATCCTTATTAAAAACCGTTGCCGCTTTGTTACTGTTTCCGTAAATTTCTGACAAATCCCCCTGGACAACGCTTTCTTTTGCATACTCCAGCAGAGTCTCGTCATAGGATACCACATTGATATGGTCGATTCCCTCCCTCAAGGACACTGCCGGAATATTGTCTCTGTAGTTACACCCGTAGACATTGGAGACCCCTTCCATTTTCCTGATTTCGTCAACCAGTTCACGATCCAGTATCTTTGCATTGGCATACCCGTTCAGCGCCAGATCCGCGGTCGTAACGGACTGGGAAGGCATCAGCAGCTTTGCAAAGTCCAAAAGCACCGAAAAAGAAAGCAGCAAAATAATACCGAGCGCAAAGGACGCCGTCATGAAAAACCATCCTTTTCTGACCGCCACCGCATGATGGATACCCAGAGAGGATTCGATTTTTAGAAAGCCTGTTCTTGCGGCCCGGCGGACTGCCGGCGTATTTCCTGCATTGCCGGAAACCGCAGATACAGGGGAAACTTTTGCCGCCCGTCTGGCCGGGGACTCTGCCGACAGGAGAACGGTTATGATTCCTACCATGGCTCCGCAGATAAGGCCCACAGAACTTACTTTGAACACCGGCATAGTATCCCATTCACCGCCTATGCCGTAGCGGAGCATCCCGCAGACACCCCAGCTTGCAAGGGTCCCAAGCAGCATTCCCATTGGCACCGCCCGTTTGCACCAGTTCAGCGCTTCCAGACGTACAAACCGGATAATCTGCTGGCGGCTTGCGCCAATACAGCGCATCATACCAAAGAACTGGGTCCTTTGGGCAAGATTGCTGTTCATGCTGCCGGAAATCATCAGTGTGCCTGCCAGCAGCACTAATACGAACAGGATGGCAGCAATCTGATAGAAGCCGTTCATGGATTTACTTTTGCTGTAGCCTGCTGTGCCCATAACGCCGGTGTTTTCAGAAATACTCTCCTCCGGCAGCCCATATTGCGCCGCAAGCTCCTTTTTTGCCTTTGCTGCTTTTGCCGCGCTCTGAAACTGCACGTAAAGGGTTGTGTCATTGTCCGCAATTTTGTTTTGCTCCATGAGGGACGAAAAAGCTCCCTGCGTCATATAGACACCTACCAGATAAGTCTGGCCCTCATAATAACCCTTGTCATCCGTGCCAAGACCGGATACCGTGAAAACCCTGTCACCAGCAGGCGTATGCACGGTTATTTCGTCGCCGGGCCATACCTTAAGGGCGCCGGCGGCATTGGGGCTTAACATGACCTGGTCGTCCTTTTGCGGAAAATCGCCTTCGGTAATGCCGTTTGAAATCTGATTTATACAGGCTTCTTCCGTACCGTACAGAACCGCCTTTTTTTCATTGACGTAGTAGGGCTGTTCCCCATCAAGGTTAAACACCGAGGAAAAACCTGCCGCAGTCACATCCGGGCGCACCCGGATTCCCTGTGCCGTATCCCGCGAGACATTAGGGAGACTGATATGCCAGTTTCCGTGTTTATTTATCATGGCAATATGTTCTCCTTGGGTCACCATGTCCGCCACACTGAAAATTGCAGTCACAAGGAACACTGCAAACACAATGCACAAAATCGTCATACGGTTCCTTCGCCTGTGTACCTTTGCAGAAATTGGAATAAGGCTGAGATAACTTTTCATTTCCGGCCTCCTTTCCATTCCGGTCCGCTCATGGCAGACGTCCCCCGGACATCCCCTGCCCTTCCCAGATCAGTCAGTTCCCCGTCCGATACCTGCAAAACCCGGTCGGCGGTCTGTGCGATACTGCGGTTATGGGTAATCATGATGATGGTCTGCTTGTATTTACGGGACGCTTCTTTAAGAAGGGCGATTACCTCGCTGCTGTTTTGCGTATCCAAATTTCCCGTGGGTTCATCGGCAAGAATCAGAGACGGCCTCGCGATCAGCGCCCGCCCGATGGCGGCTCTCTGCTGCTGTCCTCCAGATAACTGGCTGGGCAGATGATTCCGGCGTTCCTTTAGATTCAGCACCGCGAGAAGTTCCTCCAGATACGTTTTGTCCGGCTTCTGATAATCAAGCAGCATGGGGAAAATGATATTCTGCTCCACCGTAAGCTCCGGCACAAGGTTGAATGCCTGAAAGATAAAACCGATATTCCTGCGCCGGAAAACGGTAAGCCTGCGCTCGTCCATGGAAAAAATATCCCTGCCGTCAATCGTTACCTTCCCCGATGTGGGGGTATCCAGGGCGCCGATCATGTTAAGGAGCGTACTCTTGCCGGAACCGGATTCTCCCACAATCGCCACATATTCGCCCTTTGGAACGGAAAAGCTGACGTCCCTTAGAGCCTTCACAGCAGCATCCCCGCTGCCGTAGGTCTTGCAGATGTTACTGACTTCTAATAAATTCATTGTGTAAATACCTCCTATACCTGAGAGATTAGCACATGAATATTACTGTAAGGCTACTGTAAGATTACAATTTTGTAGGAATCAGAAAATTTATGGTAAATACGGTACCTGCACCTGGTGTGCTGTCCACCTCGATGGTTCCGCTGTGGGCTTCAATAATCATCTTGGCAAGGGGAAGGCCCAGCCCGATGCCCTGCTGGTCTTTGGAAAAGCGGCTGCGGTAAAACCGCTTGAAAATATGGTGCAAATCCTCCGGGTGAATGCCGCTGCCGTTGTCTCTTACGTAAACCTGGACAAGGTTGGGGAGAGCCCGCCACTCCATCCGCACCGTATCTCCCTTTTGCGTATGGTCCAGGGCATTCTTCACAAGATTATCAATGGCTTCCATCAACCAGTCGCGGTCACAGAAAAGGGACACCTGATTGGGGCCGGACAGAACGATTTGTTTCTGTTCCTGTTTGACCCTGTAGGCAAAATGCAGCTGAATATTCCGCATCATCTCCGCCAGGTTTTCCGAAGTCTTTTCAAGAGAGATGGAACCGGCGTCCATCCTTGCGATTGTCAGCAGGTTTTTCACCAGGGCTTCAATCCGGTCAAGCTCCTGCTCCGACAGGGCGGCAAATTCTTCCATGGCGGGCCAGTCCTTTGCTTCCTCCTGCATCAGGCCGTTATAAATGTTCAGGGCTGCCAGCGGCGTTTTGAGCTGATGGGAAATGTCGGACATGGTATTTTTCAAAAATTCCTTTTCCCGCAGTTCATTTGCGGCTTGGGCGTTTAACACCGTTGCCAGCGAATTTACACAGTGAAACAGCCGATACAGCTCCCCTTCCTCGTCACATTCGATGCGGGCGCGCGCATTCCCGGAAAGAAAGGAATCGATCTGCGACACCGCATGTTCCATGATCCTGTCCTGACGGATAAAATACCGGCAGCAGGAAGTCCACAAAGCGATCGCCGCTACCAAGGTAAGCAGTGCAATCCACGGGGAAAACCGCTGATAAAGAAACAGGAAGCAAAGCTCCGCCAGCAGAAGAAAGAGTGCCATAATAAGGGAGATCAGAAGGAAAAGATGCCTGATCTCCCGGTTTGCCAAGATTCTAAATACTTTCATAAAAATTTACCCCGTTACGTTCCATTTGTAGCCCATGCCCCGGACGGTTAAAAGCATCCGGGGTTCGCCCGGATCATCCTCAACCTTCATTCTCAGCCTGCGCATATAGACGGTAAGGGAACTGCTGTCGATAAAGCTGCCTTCGCAGTCCCACAGCTTTTCCAAGATCCGTTCCCTGGGCAGCACCACGTTTGGGTTCTGCATAAAAAGGCACAAAAGCCTGTATTCCGCCGCCGTCAGATCCAGAAGCTCCCCGTTTTTGAAAGCCTGTCCTTTAAGCAGGCAGATACGGATATTATTTGACACAAGCTCCGTGTCCGCCGCCCCGAAATCGTTTGCCCGCCGAAGAAGCGCATTGATTCTTGACTCCAAAACACCCAGCTTGAAGGGTTTTGTGATATAGTCATCGCCGCCTATATCAAGTCCCATGATAATGTTCATTTCTTCATCGGAAGCCGTCAGAAAGATAATGGGCACCTTGGAAATTTGCCGGACTTTTTTGCAGAACGCAAAACCGGAACCGTCAGGCAGCGCCACATCCAAAACCAGAAGGTCGTATGTTCCGTCCTCCCACAGACGCTCCGCCTCCAGCAGCGTCCTTGCCACATCCAGTGAAAAGCCCCATTTTTTAAAAGCAAAAGACAGCCCGTTTACCAGGCTCAAATCATCTTCCAAAAGTAGGATCCTACTCATATTTTTCACCATTCCTTTTCAAGGCACTGGGGCTGATTCTATCCCGGCCAGATTCTCCTCCATTTTGTCCATCACCCGTTTCCTCTGCGCTTCTGTGAGAAATCCGTCTGCTATTGCATCGTCCAGAATCTCTGCCACCTCTGCCATATCATTCCGGTAGGTTTCGGCAGTCAGAGGCACATTCCGGTTCACAAGTTCCGGCCGCATGACAATGGTTGGGTTAAAGGAGACCATAACCGTTTCTGTTTCCATAAGAAATGCCCCTTTATAAATGACATATTCTCCTTTCCCATTGTCAGCTTTCAGGCGGTTCAGATCCCGTTCCATGGCTACGGCGTCCGGGTCTTTCTCGCCCCTGTCTGCTTTTACAGCATCTACGACCCTTTGGTATTCTTCCACGGAGTACAGTTCAAAGATGCCTCCAAGGGTCGGGTCATCCTTCCGGAAGTTCAGAGAAAAAGTGCCGGAGGGCATTGCGCCATAAACGGTGATATAGCTTATGGTCATGGCAAGGGAAAGGAGAATTCCTGTGAGGGAAGCTTTTTCTTTCCTATTCATTTTCATTATATGAAGGACACGTTCTTTCATAAGACTTTGCCCAAAACCGGAAGTCAGAAGATTGATTCCGGCTCTCTTTGCTTCTAGTTCTACCAGTAAGTCAGCATAAAGCTTACGGTTTTCTCCTCCCACGGCCCGGACTACGGCTTCATCACAGGTCAGCTCCATATCCCGGCAGGCCAGGGCAGCCATGAGCCATACCAGAGGGTTAAACCAGTGGCAGACACAGGATATGGTCAGGCACAGCTTTTTCAGTGCATCCAGGTGCCGGATGTGAGCCGATTCATGTTCCAGGATCAGCTTCATGCTCTCTTTGTCCGCCCAGTCGGACTGTTTTGGAAGCAGGATTACCGGGAAGAAGATACCATAGGTTAAGGGGGAAGCAATCTCGTCCGAAACCCGGACGGTAATTCTGCGGAAGGAACGCTTCTGCTCCAGCCACATGGGAATCCAGGAAGATTCCTTAAGGAGAATTGCTGTGCGGTATTTCTTCATACTGGCGGCATGAAGATAAGCAATATACAGGCTGACAGCTACAGCGCCGCAAAGCCACAGGATTTTAAGGAGATTCCATCCAAAGTCCGGCCCGGCCCCGGCTGTCTGCCAGGTTCCCGCCGAAAAAGGTAAAGCCGCGGTGATATTCGGCATTTTTCCGCTTAACGAATGCGCCGCAGGCACAGGAAAACCCGCCGGTACGGGAATCATCAGCTTCCACCAGGCAAGCAGCCAGAGCAGCGAAAAAAAGGTTCCGGGTATTCTGTCAGAAAAGAACTTCCGAAAGGCCACAGCCATCAGAATGAGAACGGAAGCCGAAAGGCTCATCTGCAGCAGGTTCATAGGCTCACTCCATTTCATTGATCATTTGCTTTAATTCCTCCAGTTCCTTTTTTGACAGGGCCCTCTGGGATAACAGCGCCGAAAAAAGCAGGGGGACGGACCCGTCAAAGACACGGTTTACAAATTCCCTGGTATCATCCTGAACTGCCTGTTCTTTGGAAAGGAGAGCCTTGCAGACAAAATTCGGTTCCAGGCGTTCAATAAAGCCCTTCTGGATACATTTTTTAATGACCGTGTAGGTGGTATTCTTATTCCAGCCGACGGTATCACGTAGGGTCAGGGAAATCTGTTTGGCTGTCACTTCTCCTTCTTTCCAGATTACTTCCATTACCTTTCTTTCTGAATCAAACAGTGTCTTTTCCATACCCGTGTTCACCTCATATTCATTGTGTGTGTTCTTTATCGTACATTTCCTATATACTATCACAGTAGTCTGTTGATGTCAATGAATAACCGCCGGATATGGATGATCAGTATTGTTATAGCTTGTCCGCATTTTCATAAATTGCCTTTTTATCCTGATCGGACAACAGTGTTTTATTCGTGTCTTTCACAAAGGAAAGAATGAGTAAAACCGCTGCTAAACCGTAAAACCAATAAGTAAAAACTGTGTTCACCTTTACCACCGTCTTTTCCTTTGCTTTTCAACTTTCATTATAGTACAATTTGCTCAAATTTCCTGTTGCACACGCAACAAAAAGTGAGGACGCAGCTGCGTCATTCCCTTGGGCTCTCTTTTGCGCCTGGTATTTCATACTACCGACTATTTTATATTCGGAAGATTTAAGACACGAGTAGTATTGACAAAGCATTAAGACTGTGGTAGTTTAATTTTAAAAATACTACTGGTATCTTATGAAAGGAGTTCCTGTTTGATGGCTGTAAAACTTTTTGACTCTGAATTGAAAGTAATGGAGGTGCTCTGGAAAGAGGGGGACATTCCGGCAAAGCAGATTGCTAAACAACTGACCGGGCAGTTGGGCTGGAATGTAAACACGACCTATACTCTCATAAAGCGGTGCATTAAAAAAGGGGCGATTGAACGCTCCGAGCCGGGCTTTATGTGCCGCGCCTTGATCCCGAAAGAGTCCGTCCAAGAGGCAGAAACCAACGAACTGATCAATAAAGTCTATGACGGTTCTGCTGATAAGCTATTTGCGGCTCTGCTCGGCAGGAAGAAACTTTCCGCTGAACAGATCGAAAAGTTGAAACAGATTGTTGGCGATTTAGAATGAGGAGGTAACTATGAGCTTACTGCAAATGAGTTTTTCCGGTGCCATTTTAATTTTAGCGATTGTTGTCATTCGTGCGCTGGCAATTAACAGACTGCCGAAAAAGACCTTTTTGGCACTATGGGGGGTTGCGCTATTGCGCTTGTTGATCCCATTATCTTTACCGTCCATGTTTAGCGTTTATTCGGTCATAGGCCATAGAACATCCGCTATGCAAGCGGTACAGCAGCCCCCTGTTGCAAACTTTATCCCGGTCACTCCAACCCAGGCTATGACAATGCTCCCAAGTACAGCCGGTATCAATGAAACGGGAAGCTCCATTCCCATATGGACAGTCATTTGGGCTGTTGGCGCACTTATCTGTTTCCTGTTTTTTGCAATTTCGTATATCCGATGCCGTCGGGAGTTTCAGACCTCTCTGCCTGTGGAGAATGATTTTGTAAAAAGCTGGCTTATTACACATAAAATAAAGCGTCAAATCGCCATTAGGCAGTCCAGCCGGATTTGCGCCCCTCTCACCTACGGCTTTCTCCGGCCTGTGATTTTGATGCCAAAGGGTACAGACTGGAATGATACAAAATCGCTTCCATACGTTTTGGCCCATGAGTATGTTCATATCCGGCGTTTTGACGCTTTCACGAAGCTGGTTTTGGTTGTGGCACTCTGCATCCACTGGTTTAATCCGTTGGTATGGGCTATGTATATCCTGGCAAACTGTGATATTGAACTTTCCTGTGATGATGCGGTTGTTCGGCTTTTTGGAACGGGAAACAAGTCGATTTATGCGCGGATACTTATCAGTATGGAGGAAACAAAAAGCGGTCTGACCCCGCTATGTAACAGCTTTAGCAAAAACGCCATTGAAGAAAGAGTGACCGCTATTATGAAAATCAAGAAAACATCGTTGATTGCCACATGTGTTGCGGTTGTTTTGGTTGCTGGAGTCGCGATTGCTTTTGCCACTTCTGCCGCAGCAGGAAATAATCGGTTAAGCCCTGTTCCTAATACTGGCTTTACCAACGAAGAATATAACAAGCTGTTTGCGTTACAGCTTGACGGTTATGAGGATATGACCGTTTCCGAGTTTCGGACACAGATTTTTGAATTGATTGATACAGTCGAATATAGAGAGCTTATGGAGCGTTTTTCACAGGACCGAACGCTTTATGATTTGAAAGACAACAATGAAGCCGCCTCATTCCTGTTTAATGTGTTAGAACCGCTTATTGCCGAAAGATGGCAGGAAAGAGACTTCGGCGGCTATGCAACGACAAATTATGTGGCATCAGACAACGCGACACTGGAATATCAACTCACGATGACGATACTGGATGCAGACACGCTGACCGTCCGGGAGTACAACGATGCGCGGCTCGGCGTTGCAAATGCCATGCCAGCGCTTTTACAGGGAATGTCTTTGGAAGAACTCCAGGGAGATCAGACGGCGGCGCTTCAATCAAAAATTGAGGGCCTTGCCCAGGCGCACAGCCTTAAATGTCTGCAACTTTCCATTCAATTTTGGTTTATGCCGCTTTCTGGCTATGTAGATACCCTGCCCGCCAGTACTGATGATCCCGGCTTCAATGAACAAGAGCCGCGCCAGTACGGATATGGCACAAGTGAGGAGTATGCCTCACTATTGGCTCTCAAAACCCCCGATTACCAACAGATGACCGTGGCTGATTTTAATGCTGCCTTGCTGGAATGGGCTAACGAAAACCTTGACGGATGGGATCGGATTGGGGAGGATGCCGCACGAAATGATTACCGGGTGGAACTCTCGGCGGAGGAACGTGCTTTTGTGACGTTGACGAGGACGCTTTCCGGTGAAGAAAATTTCCGTATGATACAAAGCCTGAATACCGGACGCCCGGAGGAAGATCCGTGGTTTGCTGGAACCATCCTTTCAAAAGATACGGAAGACGGGGGCTATGGCGCCTGGTGTAATTTGTGGTATCAGTTTTCCTATCACATCGCAGACAAAGATCGCTTGACGATTGGCGAGCGTGATTACGCGATCGGCGGTATCGTCAGTGCCATAGAAGCCTTTTGGAATGAAACCCCGCTGGATGATTTGCTGACGCTGACCGAGCGCGATGTCGTAACGAAAATGGTTTCTTTGGCTGATGAATATAGTACCGATCTAATCACAATCACAATTGACGAAAATCAAGTGCAGTTTGAGGGCATGGACGAGAGAGAAAAGTCTAAATTTTGATTAAGGCGGCCTAACGGCGGTATCTAAGGAGGTATCGCCGTGGCTGTTTTTGCTTTTCATAATACCCACGCTTTGCATCAGTTAAGCTTTTTTAATGGCGAAAGTACCAGCAGCGCAACACCGCCGCCTAAAAGGGCTGTTAATAGCTGTGGCATAGAGAACATTTATGGCGGATGTCCCGCAAACAACAAAAAAGGACATTTGCCATTCCAATGAATAGAAACGCTATGGCTGAATATCTTAACGTGGAACGCAGCGCGCTTTCACGAGAGTTGTCCTATATGAAGCGTGATGGGGTTATTGATTATCATAAAAACACATTTCGATTGCTTTGAGCGAATCACATATTTATTCCATAACCAGGGGCTGTCAACTTGCGACAGCCTCTGGCTGTTTATATGTCCTGTACCCTGTTCGTTCTACAAACGCTAACATGGGGCGACTGTGCTTCGGGATGTAAGGCCGTTGTTCGTTTTTCTAAACTTTTTCAAAATGACTGTGACCTAAACGATTATTTTTCGAGTAGATAGATGAAGAACTCTATCTGGGGACAAAGGAGGTATGGAAATGGAAGATGACAGCATTGTCAACCTTTATTGGGCGCGCTCTGAAAATGCAATATCAGAAACATCTAAAAAGTACGGAAATTACTGCTATTCCATCGCTTATGGCATCCTCGGAAATATAGAGGACGCAGACGAAAGTGTAAATGATACTTACCTTGACGCATGGAACAGCATTCCGCCCCACCGTCCGTCTATCCTCTCAACATTTTTAGGAAAAATCACACGGAGAATATCTATTGACAAATGGCGTGGACGTACTGCAAAAAAGCGGGGCGGCGGTGAGATCGTACTGGTACTTGACGAACTGTCTGACTGTATTCACTCTAACCAAAACGTAGAGCATGAGGTGGAGGCCGCAGAATTGGTACAGCTTATTGACAGTTTCGTTATGTCGCTGTCTCCTATGGAACGCCGGGTTTTCATCTGCAGGTATTGGTATTTTGACCCGATTAGCGAGATTGCTCAAAGATTTGGGTTTTCACAAAGCAAAGTAAAAATGATGTTACACAGGCAACGGAAAAATCTTCTAAACCGGTTGGAAAGAGAGGAATTTTTGTAATGAAAGTTGAAAATATTTTGGATGCTGTTGGAGCGATTAACGATGAGGCTGTGCAAGATGCGAAAGCATATAAGCGGGTCCGATACAATAAAGCGGTCAAATGGGGGGCTATGGCAGCTTGTGCTGGCCTGATTATCACAGCAACAGCACTGACACTACCGGGCATTTTGAGGGAACCGAGCGGCGGCCCGAGCATTCCCGGCGGCATTGTTACTCCAGGGGAACATCCGGAGGGTGTTGCCCCGGTAATTGAAAGTATGGCTGTATATCCGGCCACCGAGGATATTCGAGATGTTTTAGATGCGACCATAGAAAGCGTTGATGAGAATACCGCCTACGGAATACCGGGATTAGGAAATCACTTGCCTGCTGATTTGCCCGCTGGCTATCATTTTGGTAAGGCCAGTCTATATGAAACAACTATGAAAAACGGAACAAAATATCACTTACTTCGGGTAACTTATACAACAGGCAATGATGAAATAACAACGGCTCCCGCTAACGATGATGGCAGAGTTGCAGTTGCAGACCCAAGCCTATTTGGTTCAAGTTTTGTTGTTCTCATTATGGACCATGAGCCAAGGACAAATAAACCTATATACTCTTTTAAGGATTTGCGGGAATATTTAGAAACAAAAGACGACAATGGAATCTTTCATTTTGCCTATGAGGATGTGTATATTGGGGTTTCTCCAGATGACCTTTCTGCGGAAGAAATCCTTGATGTAGTAAATTCTATTCCATAAAGCATGTTCACAAAGATAATGCCAACGGAAAATTCTCCGACAGCAGATTGATATTTCCTATGGCTTTGTGGAAGTACTCCCTGCTCAATGATCTGAAAAACGGAGAAACGGCATAGCCGAAGCTACGCCGTTTCCAGAAAACAATCCTATGCTGTTTTATGAGTGCCGCGTTTGACAAGGCTTTCTTTATACATTTTTTGATAGTAGCCTGTTGATGTCAATGAATAACCACTGGATGTGGCTGATAATATAATTGAACCGATAAGTATAATAGGGTTATAGGGAAGCTTACCTACAATAATGCTGATGTAATTCGTATATCTTTTGTTTCATTAGCTCCACAAGTTCTGGTGGTTCTAAGACAGTTGCATTGATTCCAAATGGCAGGAAATAATCGGCAACCCAATCCAAGGTTGTATGACGTATTTCCATGTCGATGATACCGCCGCCTGTTGGGAATGTTTTTAATCCCCTTGCCAGTAAAAATTCAGTTTCGCAGCGTTTAACACCTATATCGGTTAGCTGAATCTTTATGTGGTAATCATTTCCGATTTCTAACCTTTCGAGATATTCTTGAATGGACGCAGGAACAGGAAATTTCCCTTTAGGATATGGTTTTTCCTCTATTATTTCCTTTATACGGTCAATACGGAACTCTCTGATTTGATTAGCAACGGTGCAATATGCAGGGCAATACCAAATCCCATTCATAGCATATAGCCCAATCGGTATAATTGTGCGTATACTTTCAGAATGTGTTGATGAATACTGTATTGTTGCTGAATGGTGATTAACGACAATATGAAACATTGGTTTAAGTAGTGGTGAATCGCAATGCCTGTCTGGAATCCAAAATACTACACTATTTTGAATTTGTGTAATACTGCTTTGTATATCTAAGGGCAGACAGTTCAAAAATTTTTTCAAAACAGATATTGTTTCCTGTTCAAAAGGTAAATCGTGATAGAATTTCAAGGCTTGACAGGCAAAGAATATAGCTTTGGCTTCATTCTCTGAAAAAGTGATAGGCGGCAAAATGCGCTCTTTCAAGATGTGATACCCGCCAGCAGCACCGACTTCGGAATAAAGGGGGAATCCAGCCTGTTCTAATTCTTGCAAATCACGGAGTATTGTTCGCTTTGACACAGAAAATTCTTTTGCTAATTCGCCTACTGTAAAATCCTTTTTGGTATTTATCGTTATCATCATTTCAATAAGCCGTTCTGCTTTTGACATTTTTAAAAACTCCTTTCCGAATGGTGACAGCCGTTGTCACTATTCCATGATAGACTATCTATGTACCAAATGCAATATGATACTTAAACGAAAGGACAAAATGTTATGAATAAAAACGTGATTGAAATGGTTATTTTTCAAACAAAACAAGAAGTGACCGAAGAACATTTTTTACAAATGTATCACAAATTGAATGGGGTGCTTGAGAAAGATATTGCCGGATTTATAAAGCGGTCATTAACAAAGGATTTGAAGCAGGATAAATGGGCTGAAATGATTTGGTGGGAATCAATGGAGGCAGCACAGGGGGCTTTGGAAAAGTTGCCGCAAGTTACGGAATTTCGGGAGTACTGCTCTGCTTTAGCAGACGAGGGAACAATGATGTTCCATTTGGAGGAAATGGCATGACACCAAACGATATTCTTTCCTACTGCCAGTCTAATTTGAAAGATGTTGTATTGGTAGAAAGTTGGGGAGAACGAGGAATTTTTTATAACCCAAACAGAGTTTTGAAACGGGGAGTATGGTGTTAGTATATAAGTGTGGACAGAAAAAGTTGAACAACCTATACTATCAAGTGAAAGAGCAAAGGAGACGTTCA
>ERZ808029.790-NODE-790-length-14205-cov-7.575524_pt1 | contig 14205 bp, 11 predicted proteins | sample MGYA00380185_ERZ808029 | MGnify/ENA primary metagenome ERZ808029 (study PRJEB31490, sample SAMN06133404) | mouse gut metagenome | isolation source: M2_3 | host: mice | place: China: Chengdu | collected 2015-05 ... | reverse complement strand
ACGCCCAATAATTCCGGATAACGCTTGCCACCTACGTATTACCGCGGCTGCTGGCACGTAGTTAGCCGTGGCTTTCTCATAAAGTACCGTCACTCGGATGTCATTTCCTCCATCCGTCTTTCTTCCTTTATAACAGAAGTTTACAGAACGAATTCCTTCTTCCTTCACGCGGCGTTGCTCGGTCAGGGTTCCCCCCATTGCCGAAAATTCCCTACTGCTGCCTCCCGTAGGAGTCTGGGCCGTGTCTCAGTCCCAGTGTGGCCGGTCACCCTCTCAGGTCGGCTACGCATCGTCGCCTTGGTGGGCCGTTACCCCGCCAACCAGCTAATGCGCCATAAGTCCATCCTCTACCAGTGCTTTGAGGCACTTTTAATACGGTCACCATGCAGTGTCCGTACCTATGCGGTCTTAGCTATCGTTTCCAATAGTTATCCCCCTGTCTAGGGCAGGTTACTTATGTATTACTCACCCGTTCGCCACTCGAGCACAAGTGCTCGCGTTCGACTTGCATGTATTAGGCACGCCGCCAGCGTTCATCCTGAGCCAGGATCAAACTCTCCATTGTTTATTTAAACAACTCTTCGTTTGTTTAGCTCTTTTTTCTTTTTTATCCTTCTGGATATTGACGTGTGTTTCTTAATTCTGTTTAGTTTTCAATGATCTCTCCGGCTTCTTTTGCCGACTTGAATATCTTACACTCTTTTCGCTTTTTAGTCAATCTTTTTTTTAACTTTTTTTACTTTTTCTCTCCGGTCCTTACGTCCCTTTCCTCGAGTGCCTATTTAATTTACCATATCCCTTTTGTCTTGTAAAGCATTTTTTGTCTTTTTTTGTAAAAAAATACCACTCCTTCAAAAAGGAATGGTATTTATTCACCTAACTAGTAAAATTACCCGATTTTTTTGTAAACATCAATAAATTCTTGAGCTAAGTCAATAACTACCAAAGCAGTCATTAAGTGGTCTTGAGCATGTACCATTAATAAGTTTAATGGTGCTTTTTCTCCACGAATTTCAGCTTGAATTAATTCTGTTTGAGAATGATGAGCTTCGTTTACTGTTTCTTTAGCTTGTTGTAATGATTCATCAGCTTTTGCTAAGTCACCAGCTTTTGCATATTGAATTGCTTCAATTGCAGAGCTACGAGCACTACCACTGTTTACAATTAGGTTAATTACGATTTGTTCTTGTTCATCCATTTTGATATCTCCTTATAACAATGAATTTTCAGATTTATATCTGCTCTTATATTATACCTAAGTGAAGGGTGCTTTTCAAGCGGTTTCAATTATTTTCAAAATGTAAAAAAAGAAAGCCACTAATGTGACTTTCCAAATTTCTGTAATTATTATTCAATAATATCAGAGATATTTCCAGAACCTACAGTTCTACCACCTTCACGGATAGAGAACTTAGTTCCTTTTTCAATTGCTATTGGAGCAATTAATTCTACAGTTAATTCAACGTTATCTCCAGGCATAACCATTTCTACACCTTCAGGTAATTCAATTACACCAGTTACGTCAGTAGTTCTGAAGTAGAATTGTGGTCTATAGTTAGCGAAGAAAGGAGTATGACGTCCACCTTCATCTTTACTTAAGATATACACTTGAGATTTGAATTTTTTGTGTGGATTAACTGATCCAGGTTTAGCTAATACTTGTCCACGTTGAATTTCTTCACGGTTAACACCTCTTAATAAAACCCCTACGTTATCTCCAGATTCAGCGTAGTCTAATAACTTACGGAACATTTCGATACCTGTAGCAACAGTGTTTTTAGTTTCATGAATACCAACGATTTCAAGTGGGTCATTTAAGTTTAATTGTCCACGTTCAACACGTCCAGTAGCAACTGTACCACGTCCAGTGATTGTGAATACGTCTTCAACTGGCATTAAGAATGGTTTATCAGTATCTCTAGTTGGAGTTGGAATATAAGAATCAACAGCTTCCATTAATTCATGAATAGCTGGAACCCATTTTGGATCTCCTTCTAAAGCTTTTAAAGCAGAACCACGGATAACTGGAGTGTCATCACCTGGGAAGTCATATTCATTTAATAATTCACGAACTTCCATTTCTACTAAATCTAATAATTCTTCATCATCTACCATATCACATTTATTTAAGAATACAATAATGTATGGTACACCTACTTGACGAGATAATAAGATATGTTCTCTTGTTTGAGGCATTGGTCCATCAGTAGCAGCAACTACTAAGATAGCACCATCCATTTGTGCAGCACCAGTGATCATATTTTTGATATAGTCAGCATGGCCTGGACAGTCAACATGTGCATAGTGGCGAGTTTCAGTTTGATACTCTACGTGTGCAGTATTGATTGTAATACCACGTTCTTTTTCTTCAGGAGCAGCATCAATTGAAGCATAATCCATTGCTTGTGCTTGTCCATCTTTTGATAATACTGTTGTAATAGCAGCAGTTAAAGTTGTTTTACCATGGTCAACGTGACCAATAGTTCCGATATTTACATGCGCTTTTGAGCGGTCAAATTTTTCCTTAGCCATTTAAGGTTCCTCCTAATTAATATTTTTGTACATATACATTCTAATTTATTTAATTGAAAAAATCAATAAGATTTTGAATGAAGACTATTCATTCCCACCGTTTTTCTTGATAATTTCTTCTTTAATTGATTTAGGTACTGGTTCGTATCTATCAAATCTCATAGTGTAGTTACCACGTCCTTGTGTGAATGAACGTAAATCTGTTGCATAACCGAACATTTCAGATAATGGTACAGATGCTTGCACTGATACAGCATTCCCTCTTTCTTCTTGTCCTTCAATCATACCACGACGAGAAGAAACATCACCCATTACACTTCCTAAGTATTCAGCTGGAGCAACAACTTCTACAGCCATAATTGGTTCTAAGATTACTGGAGCACACTTTTTACCAGCAGCTTTAAGTGCTAAACTTGCAGCAACTTTATATGCCATTTCTGATGAATCGACATCATGATAAGAACCATCGAATAATGTTGCTTTAACATCTAATACAGGATATCCTGCAATCATACCTGTTTCAAGAGCATCTTCTAGACCTACTTTAACAGAGTTAATATATTCTCTAGGTACTGCTCCACCAACTACAGCATCAACGAATTCAAACCCTTTACCTTCGTTAGGTTCAAATTTAATCCATACGTGACCATATTGTCCACGACCACCTGATTGTTTTACATATTTACCTTCACATTCAGCAGCTTGAGTAATAGTTTCACGATAAGCAACTTGTGGAGCACCTACATTAGCTTCAACTTTAAATTCTCTTTTTAAACGATCAACAATTACATCTAAGTGTAATTCACCCATACCAGCAATTACAGTATCACCAGTTTCAGGGTTAGTATAAGTCTTAAATGTTGGATCTTCTTCAGCTAATTTTGATAATCCTGTACCAAGCTTATCTTGATCTTGTTTTGTTTTAGGTTCAATAGCCAATTCAATAACTGGTTCAGGGAATTCCATTTTTTCTAGAATAACAAAATTCTTTTCATCACAAATAGTATCCCCAGTTGTAGTGTTTTTAAAACCTACTGCAGCAGCAATATCTCCTGCATAAACTGTATTAATTTCATTACGTTTATTAGCATGCATTTGCAGAATACGTCCTAAACGTTCTTTTTTGTCTTTTGTTGAATTCAACACATAGCTTCCAGCTTCAGCAGTACCTGAATATACACGGAAGAATGTTAATTTTCCAACAAATGGGTCAGCCATGATTTTGAAAGCTAAAGCTGCAAATGGTTCTTCATCTGAAGCATGTCTTTCAATTTCGTTATCGTTTTCATCAGTACCTTTAATTGACGGAATATCAGTAGGTGCTGGTAAGAAATCAATAACTGCATCTAACATTGGTTGAACACCTTTATCTTTATAGGCAGAACCACATAATACTGGGAATAATTCAACAGCTAAAACTCCTTTACGAATAGCAGCTTTGATTTCATCCTCAGTTGGTTCTTCACCTTCCAAAACTTTCATTAATAAATCATCATCATAAGTAGCAGCAGAATCTAGCATTTTAGCACGATATTCTTCTGCTTGTGCCATATATTCTTCAGGAATATCTTTATAAACAACATTTTCACCTTTATCCCCTTCAAAATAAACAGCTTTCATTTTAATTAAATCAATAATACCTTCAAAAGTATCTTCAGCACCAATTGGTAATTGGATAGCTATACCTTGTACACCTAATCTTTTCTCTAAAGATTCAACAGACATAATAAAGTCTGCCCCAGTAGCATCCATTTTATTACAGAAAACAATACGAGGTACTCCATAAGTAGTAGCTTGACGCCAAACTGTTTCAGTTTGAGGTTCAACCCCAGCTTTAGAGTCTAATACTGTTACTGCACCATCTAATACACGTAAAGAACGTTCAACTTCTACAGTGAAGTCTACATGGCCTGGTGTATCGATAATATTTACACGATATCCATTCCATTGTGCAGTAGTTGCAGCAGATGTAATTGTAATACCACGTTCTTGCTCTTGTTCCATCCAGTCCATTTGAGAAGCCCCTTCATGAGTTTCTCCAATTTTATGAATTTTACCAGTGTAATATAGAACACGTTCAGTTGTTGTTGTTTTTCCAGCATCAATATGAGCCATGATTCCAATATTACGAGTTTTTTCTAGTGAGAATTCACGAGCCATAATTTTTCTCCTTTCTTAATTATTTGTTGGATATTACCAACGGAAATGAGCAAATGCTTTATTAGCTTCTGCCATTTTATGTGTATCTTCTTTCTTCTTAACAGAAGCCCCAGCTCCATTAGAAGCATCAATAATTTCATTAGCTAAACGATCAACCATTGTATTTTCGTTTCTTAAACGAGAATAGTTTACTAACCATCTTAATCCTAAAGTCATTCTTCTTTCACCAGATACTTCTACTGGTACTTGGTAATTAGCTCCACCAATACGTCTAACCTTAAGTTCAAGAACTGGCATAATGTTATTAATTGCTTGATCAAAAACTTCCATTGCAGGATTTCCAGTTTTTTCTTCTACTTTTTTAAATGCATCATATAAGATGTTTTGAGCAACACCCTTTTTACCATCAAGCATAATGTTGTTGATTAATTTAGATACAGTTTTTGAGTTATATACTGGATCAGGTAGAACGTCTCTTTTAGCAACTTGACCTTTTCTTGCCATTTAATTTTCCTCCTATACTTGATTTTTAAGCTTTTGGTTTTTTAGCACCATATCTAGAACGGCCTTGTTTACGGTTATTTACACCAGCACAGTCCATAGTACCACGTACAATATGGTAACGTACCCCTGGTAAATCCTTAACACGACCACCACGAATTAAAACAACACTATGTTCTTGTAGATTATGTCCAATTCCTGGAATATATGCAGTTACTTCCATACCATTTGATAATCTAACACGGGCATATTTACGTAAAGCCGAGTTAGGTTTTTTTGGAGTCATGGTAGCAACACGAGTACAAACACCACGTTTTTGAGGCGAATTAGTTACAGTTGGTTTTTTAGCCAATGAATTAAATCCTCTATTTAACGCTGGTGATTTAGATTTTGTAGTTTTGTCGTTACGACCTTGTCTTACTAATTGATTAATTGTAGGCATTCCTTTTCTCCTTTCTTCCATACCCAAACACACAATACCGGGTGTTTCATATTTTACAATAAACAACGCACTCCACAACGAGCACCGTAGACTATAATAATCTATTTATTTTATTATGTCAACATATTTTTTTATTTCTTTTAAAGAATAATATTTATGTAAAAAACTTCTATCTCTATAGTATAGACAATCCTTTTAATTTTCTATGCTGATAATAAGAATATTCTTTTTTAAAGCATCTTCCATATCTAACAAAAAATTTTACCAACTTTAAAGAAACTCACAAAAAATTCAAATCTTGTACCACTGCAACTTCTAGTCATATTCTTAATAACTATACCACTAAAAAAACACGTTCTTTAAAAATCAAGTCTGTAAAAAACTCAATATTCATAAAATCCAAGCTTTGTTCTATTTAAAATCACTATTAATAAAAATATTTTCTATCTTTATACTTATGTTTAATATTGGCATGTCAGCTAAAAATCTTTAATATTGACTCACTCTTCAACTTTACCATAAATTTCGAGATTAAATATCTTGATTAAATCTCTAATATAATACAAACATGATCTAGCATAATTCTATTTCTATTAATGGCTTATGATTAGTCTTATACCATATCTTAATTTATTATATCATCTTTCTTCTATATCTTAATACTATTACAATATAATATTTACAATTGTTATCGGTATCTATATTATCCTTTGTTAAAGCTTTTACCGATCCGCAACCAAGAAAATTATTTCAAAAAAACAAGCAGATTAATTAATCTGCCTCAGGCTGTTGACAAATAAAAAATTGTCAGCAGTCTTTTTATTTTGTTGTTTATGTGATAATATATCAGTGGTCGTGGATGACTTCGTTCCAAGTGTGCAAACTTTGAGGCTCCACGACTTTTTTGTTTAAGATAAAGAAGTCATGATATGGTATAATATAAGTGCACATTTGGAGGAAATTAATATGACAATGACAGTAAATAAAACTAAACATGATCACATTATTTTATGTACTATTGATGAGCTTGTTCCAGCTGATCATATGGTTAGAAAATTAGAAGCCTCTATTGACTGGTGTTTCATTTATCCGTTAGTAGAAAATCTTTACAGCCGGTTTGGAAGAGCTAGTATTGATCCTGTAGTGCTTTTTAAAATGATTTTTATTAATATCATTTTTGGAATCAATTCAATGAGAAGGACCTGCAGGGAAATCGAAGTTAATCTTGCATACAGATGGTTTCTAGGTTTATCAATAAAAGAAAAAGTTCCAAACTATTCTACATGGTCACAAAACTATATTAGAAGATACAGCAACAGTGAAGTATTTGAACAGATATTTGTCAAAATACTCAGTGAAGCAATGAACTGCGGTTTTGTTGATCTGGATACTGTTTTTGGTGATTCTACTCATCAAAAAGCAAATGCAAACAAAAACAAATATACTGATGAAGAAGCAGAAATAGTGAAAAAGGCGTATGAAGATGAACTGCTTAAAGAAGTAAATGAAGACAGAGTTAACCATGGAAAAAAACCATTAAAGGATATTGAACGTGAAGAACTTGAATTTGATGAAAAAACTGGTGAAATAAAGAAGAATGTAGATACCAAACATATTAAACAGAGTAAAACAGATCCAGAAAGCGGATGTTTCCACAAAGGTGAAAAGGAAAAATGTTTTGCCTACTCACATCAGACATTTTGCGATAGAAACGGCTTTGTATTAAGTGTCACAACAGTACCAGGGAACATTCATGACAGTGTATCATTTTTTGAAGCATATAAAAAGCTGAAAAAACTTATGGGAGGGACAATAAAAGGAGTATGTCTAGATGGAGGATACAAAACACCAGCAGTATGCAAAGTACTTCTTGAAGATGGAATGAATGTATATATGCCGTATAAAAGACCAATGACAAAAAAAGGATTTTTCAAAAAATATGAATATGTATATGATGAATATTATGACTGTTACATATGTCCAAATAATAAAATAATAAAATACAGTACAACCAATAAAAAGGGATACAGAGAATATAAATCAAATCCAAAAGACTGCAGAGAATGTCCGTTAAGAAACAAGTGTACAGAGTCAAAAAATATGACAAAGGTAGTAATGCGCCATGTATGGGCAGGATATGTTGAAGAAGTAGAAGAAATCAGATACACAGATAAATGGAAAGAGATATATAAAATTAGAAAAGAGAGTATAGAACGTGTATTTGGAGAGTGCAAGGAAAAACATAATTTAAGATTTACACGATTAAGGGGGCTGAGGAAAAACAAACATCAGGGAGAGCTTATTTTTGCATGCCATAATTTAAGAAAGATGGCAGGATGGCTATGGAAAGACAGGCCAGTTTTTATAAAAAAGGGCAATAAAAGTGAAATATATAAAGAAAAAGAAATAAATAATAAATCAAAAACAAAAAAAGGTGGTATAAGAACTTTAAAACTAGTTTTTATACCATCTTTTGTCAACAGCCTGAATTAATATGTTATTCTAATTATAAAAAATGATATAATAAAATAAAAAATATCTAAACTTTATTAAAAGAGATTATCCTCTTTTAAAAATTATACAATGGAGGAAATATGCAAAATTACAATAAAAAATATGATGAATTTAAATATGAAATAATAACTGAAACAGAAGACGGAAAACTTAAACAAATATATTGGAATATTGCTTTTGGATTACAGGATATTGATAATTTAAAACCATCTGAATATATGGTTGAGTTGGCTACTGAAAATATTCATGGAATAAAGTCTTATAATGATGTTGAAAATGAAATTAAAGCATACTACGATAAGATTTCAGAGAAGAATAAAAATCTAAATGAACAGGAAGCTGACCTAGTGTCAGTTAGATTAGTTCAACTTTTGAGTGATAAGTCATTTAGGTTTGACTATAATACTTATCGTATATATCACAAATATTTATTTGATGGCCTTGATATAGGAATTTCAAAGAAATATATAGGTAACTTTAGAGATTATAATATATCCAAATCAGAACCAGTTTTAAATGGTGCTACAGTTGCCTACACTAACCATCTTTTGATTAAAGATACTTTGGAGTATGATTTCAATGAAGAAAAGAATTATAATTATTCAAATAAATCACACGATGAAATTATATCGCACATTGCAACATTTACCTCTAATATTTGGCAGGTACACCCTTTTGGAGAAGGAAATACTCGTACAACTGCTTTATTTATTCAAAAATATATTCAGTATCTTGGTTTGGGAGATATGAATAATGAAATTTTTAAAGATAATTCAAGGTACTTTAGAAATGCTCTTGTTAGAGCTAATTTTCGAGATATAAGTAAAGGTATATATGAGGATGATAATTTTCTATATAAATTTTTCTCCAACCTTCTACTAGAAACAAATTATGAATTAAATGACCAAGATCTATATGTTGCTAAAGAAGAAGAAAAAAACTTCGATGATATTGAAAACGATGTCGAACTATAATGAATTAACTTCTTATCACAAAAAGTTTAAATATATAATTAAACAGTAAAAGAGGCGATTTGCCTCTTTTACTGTTTTGAAAAAAAGTTACATTTTTCAATAATTTAATGTGATATAATTAGTACAATTAGAATTTTAAATATAATCTTCTAACTGCTATACGTACGTTTTGCACATTACAATTTTCTTAGATATTTAATCTAAAAAAAAGAGGAACTGGTAATCAATGTCACTAAATTAAGGATTTAATGATAGTTGAGGAGTAGTACCCCTCCAATGGCATGAACTTAAGAATAATTATATTTCTTAGGTTTATGCCTTTTTCATTAAGATAAATCAATTAAAAACATGTTGAAAAAAAGCGTAAAAAACCCCTGTTAAAATTCATGATTTTTTTAATTTTTAGTTGTTTTTTATCTCATATTGTTTTATCATTAAAATTGATGATAGAAAAGGAAATTTCCTATACTACTGGGGCTGGATTAGTGATTAGTGGTCACGAATCCAGTTTTTCCTTTTGCGACTGGTGGATTCCTGCGCCCATCTATTCTATGTCTTGTCCTTGGTATGCTCTTTAAAAATTTATTCCATCTCTTGTAATGTCGTCCCTTCCTAATAGGAATTTTTTCTTTTGATCCTGCAACTACGATTTTATTTACAATGACATCTGCTGACCCCTTTTTAAAATTCACCACGAAATTATTATGATGAAGCAAATTGATAATATGTTTATTGTTTGGAATATATTTATATCTGCATTCATTATTTTGTTTGATTCTTTTTTTTGATTCTATAAAAATTATTTGTTCAATGTTATAGAATATGACTTTCCCCATTGTTTCATTAATGATACCAATTGGATTATGTGTATTATATTGTTCGATATCTAAGTTGTTTTTTAAAACATCATACGCAGTTTCTACATTCCATCTTTCATGATGATATAAATCAACAATATTCGATATATCAAATTCATCATTAAGATTTGTGAAATATTGAGTTTCGACAGTAACTTCCCGTTCTTTCTTTTTGTTTTTTTCAATGTATGTATATGTTCCTCTTATAACACGTATATCCATTTTGGGATTATCAACCATTGATTTTCTGATTTCATCATTCCTGATTCTTTTTATCCATGCCTTATCAAATTTGATACTGATATAAAAATCTTTTTCTTCTTTAAATTCTTCAATATAATGTTTAAAGAAATTCTTTTTTGCTCGAATAATGTATTTGATATGATGCATTTCACAATATCTGAACAGTTCTGCTGAACCATAGTATCTGTCTGCCAATAAAATTATTTTTCTGTTCCCAAAAAACTCCTTTAATCTTTTCAGATGCTCAAAGAGAAGAGGAATTTCAGATGTTCTGTAATGAGAAACAGAGAAATCAAGAATGACCCTGTTAAGCACATCATAAATCATTGAAACTTTTGCTTGTGGCTTTTTAATATCTTCTATCTTTATTTTTGAAGTCTGATGACCACCAAAACAATGGTTAAGAGCTATATGTGATGGAAGATCAAGAAATGATCCATCAACCGCAACGATTACATAATCCTTGATATTGACAAGCGGCAGTTCATTATATATTTCATTTCGAAATCTATCCATGATAGAGTACCACACATCATAATTAAGGATTGACATTCTTTTGATTACGGCCTGTCTAGTGGGGATGTCAAAATCACCCATAGTCCCAAAGTAAGAAACAAGATCTTCTGAAAGCACATTGTGATTTCTAAAGATAAGATAGCTTAGCAGATTGTCAAGAGTTATCTTACGTTTTCTAGTAAAGGAGGCAGGAAGAATTTGTGCATCATTAATAAGCGATTCATCATTAATGATGCCTGATAATACAGAGATGGCCTGTTGAGCTAACATGCTCTTTACCACAGATTAATCATCATAGACAAGACGAGGTTTCTTTTTGGCAAAAGCAGCTTTAATATAAGGAACCTGATCATCGTCAAAAAGACCAAGATTTCTGATTGTACGATGCTTAACTTTTCCATCTTCACGATAAGATTCAACAATTGAGATAAAAGAGGTGTTAGGGCGACCTCTATTGTTTTTTACAACTTTAACAAACATAACATCACCTTCCTATACTATAATTATACAACTAAATATGTATATAGAAAAGATATATTATATATACCCCTTTACTACAGTTATAAAAATATGAAATCGCATCAAAAAAAGGATACAAAAAATAAAAGGCATAAACCTAAGATTATTTCTTAAGTTCATGCCATTGGAGGAGTAGTACCCCTCTTTTTTGTTAATAAAATTATTTAAGTTTCTTTAAAAATGTGTTGAATTGCAGCATTAAAAAAATAGCAGAAGTTCTCTCAATTTTTTGTGAAAATTAAGCTGCTGATTTCACGCCCAATAGAAAACTTACTTTCGAAACGACTGTGAAAAATGTCATTTGTATAGAAACTGGTTCTTTAAAAGATGAACTTCTCAAACCCAATGATTTCTCTTTAAAAACTCCTACTGCTTCAGCATTTGTGCAAGCTAGAAGTAAAATCGAAATAGATGCATTTCAATCAATACTACACTTTTTTAGCTTGAGCGAATTAAAAACCAGAAGATAATACTCATTTGGTATTGTTTCTGATAAGAATGTTGCCATCTTAACTTAATGACATTGCTTTAAACAAGTTCCTTTTTTATGTAAAATAAAAAGGGATCTATTAAGATCACCTTTTTATTGGTTCCAGCAAGTTTATTTTGGTCACTTATACTGATAATATAAGCTCATTCATATTTGATAAGTAATTAATAAATTCTAGCTTCATTAATAATCTCCCAAATATTAATTGACCCTTTGAACTTAAAATCACAGATCAATCAAATCGATCGGTCTATCATCGTCTATAAAAAGTTAGAGCCGTCGCTCTAACTTGTGGGGAGGGAAGAGTATAATACTCTCCCTTCGTTTTGTGCGAGAGCACATTTGGGATAAAGTGGTTCGTCATTCGAACCACTATTATCATAACATATTTGACGAAAAATGGAAGAGTTTTTTTTAAAATAACACAACAAGTGTTAAAAAAATTTTAAAAACTCCAAAAAATTGCCTTTAAAACTATCTCCAGCTACTTCCATCTTTTCTTTTTAAGAACTCATCAATCATATAATCATGATGATCTTGATTATTACTTCTAACCATAAAAACATGATTCCCCATTGCTGCACTCAATGCTTCAGGTACATCAACATCTAAAACAATATCAAAACCAAACTGATCTCTTAATTGAGAATTATCATATAAATAATCAAAGTTATCTCGACGTCCAATATACGCTACTAAGTATTGCTGTTTCAAATCCAAAAAACACTTATCATAAATTATCATATCAGCCCAGACTGTATAAACATCACTATCATAACTAAAATTCATCATATCTGGCATATAAGCACCAGGTGCACGCATATTTACTTCAAGACCTACTAAATCTCCTTTTTTTCCTAACCCATCTTTATCAGCATCTAATCTGAAGAATTCAAAGTGAAAAAATCTACTTCTAGTATCAAAGGCCTTAACTACTTTTTGACCAACCTTTTCAATATCAGTTCCTTTAACAAAACGATTTTGAAAAGCTGTATCACAGTGATCATTTACATTATCCATAATTGAATTCAACATAATTGTACTATTAGCTATTAAAACATTCTTATTAGAATCAGCAATACCATCATATGTCTCAACATGACCATTTACATATTCTTCCATAATATAAATGCGATCATCTTTAGTAGCAAAGAAATATTCTAATTCCTGCTGATTATTTAGTTTATATGTAGATGTTGCTCCAACTCCATTATCTGGTTTTACTACAATTGGATAGCCAACTTTTTCAATAAAAGCTAAAGCATGATCAAAACTATCTACTAGACAATACCTAGCTACATTTAAACCAACACTTTCATAAACAGCTTTCATCTTTGATTTATATTTCATTACTGCCAGATCTTCAAACTTAGTTCCACTAACAACATTAAAATCACTTCTAAGTTTAGCATCAGTTTCTAACCAATACTCATTTTGACTCTCAATAAAATCAATTCTTCCATACTTACTAATAAAATAAGCAACAGCCTTATAAACTTCATCATAATTCTCTAAATCATTAACACGATAATACTCACTTAAACTTACTTTTGTTTCGTTACTAATCTCATGATAATCTGCATCACCAATTCCTAAAACATTCACACCACGAATTTTTAATCGTGAACAAAAATTATGAAAATATAATGGAAAGTGTGGTGAAATAAATACTACATTCATAAAATTTCCCCCTTTACAAAATATGATTTAAAAAGTATGGTAACTGAATTTGCCACCAGTCCCAATCGTGATTAACATCATTTCCCCAAAAATCAATCCACGCAGGTATATCTTTATAATCTAATAACTCTTTCATTCTAGATGTAGAATATATCATTTCATCTTCCCAAGCACCTTGACCACAACATAAAATAATATCACGATAACGATACATTTCTACATATGGATGATCATAAGACATCCCATTTATAAACTGAATCGGACTATTATTATAAAGAATTTCATCATGATAATCACCAAAGAAAAGATCACTATCATAATAACCACTCAAACAAATACATCCTTGAAAAAGATCTGGCCTTCTAAACATAAAATTAGCTGCATGAGTTGCTCCCATAGAGCATCCTGTTGTATAAATAAGTCTTCCAGTACCATTAATATCAAAAATTCTAGGTACCAGCTCATCAACAACATAATAATACCATTGTTCCATCATATAAGTACGATGTGAATTATCGCCACCTTCATCTGACCAGCATTCTCCATCAATACTATCTAAACAAAACACTTGTACTTGCCCTGATTCAATTTTATCAGCAATAACATTTATCATTCCAAAATTTTCAAAATCATAAAAACGACCATCTTGTGCTGGAAATACTAATAAAGGCATTCCAGCGTGACCATAAACCTTAAACTCCATATCCCGATTCAAACAATTACTATATTCTTTAAAATATTCGACTCTCATCACTATGCCTCCTGTAATACCTTTTC
>ERZ808029.786-NODE-786-length-14304-cov-3.979265_pt1 | contig 14304 bp, 12 predicted proteins | sample MGYA00380185_ERZ808029 | MGnify/ENA primary metagenome ERZ808029 (study PRJEB31490, sample SAMN06133404) | mouse gut metagenome | isolation source: M2_3 | host: mice | place: China: Chengdu | collected 2015-05 ... | reverse complement strand
CATCCGGTCTTTTCCAAATACCGGTGATTTGGCCCCACACCAAAGATACCACATTAAGTCTCTGGCCCGTTCCTTTCCTGGTTCCTCCTCCTTGAGAAAATATGCCTTGTGAACCTCATCTCCAATATAATCTACCAACGCCTTTCCCCCAAGCATCTTCCCTTCACAGTTCATGGACTCAAAACTGCCGTCCCCTTTCATGGGAATACACCCGTGATACAAAAGATTTCCATTGTAACACTTATAAAGAGCGCCATTAGAGTACAAAAAACGCATATGTTTGTGAAGACGTCCGCTGTGCCGGAAAGAAAGAACCAGGGTATGCAGCAATTCCTGTTCTTCCTTGGTAAGTTTCAACGGGTCAGCCGGATCTACTGTGGGAAAGTCCATATCCAACATTGGATATTCTTTTCCAGCCACCTTCACCATACCCGTTTTATAATCCACTGCTTCCAAAAGCAGCCGGTCTTCCATCTCATATTCTGGGTGACGCTTAATAATCTGTCCTTCCACCTTAAACTGTATGACAGCAATGGCTTTGTGCATCTTGGCCACCAGACCTGGGTCCACCACATCATAAATGTTCTCATCCAAAATTTTCGGCGTAAAACGAGTACAAGGGTCATCCTTGTACACCCGGGCCGCAAACATGGACAGGGGACGAAGATTAATCCCATATCCGTCTTCCAACACGTCAAAACTGTTATAGCTAATGGCAATCCTCAGCACATTACACACACAGGCTTCATTGCCGGAAGCAGCCCCCATCCAGGAAATGTCATGGTTTCCCCACTGAATGTCCACATCATGGAACCGCATCAACTCATCCATAATAATATCTGCCCGTGGTCCCCGGTCAAAAATATCCCCAATAATGTGCAAACTGTCAATGGTCAGATTTTGAATCAGCACACATAGAGCCACAATAAACGCGTTTGCCACCTGTGTTTCAATAACTGTATGAATGATTTCTCCATAATATACCCGTTTATTGTCATCATTATAATCTACATGCAGCAATTCATCGATGACATAAGCAAATTCTTTTGGCATCTTCTTTCTTACCTTGGAACGAGTATATTTAGAAGAAACCTCTTTGCAGATCTGTACCAAACGGTAAATGGTAATTCTCTGCCAGTCCTCAGTATTCCGGTCCTGATGCGTCAGGCGGGCTAGATTCCGGTCTGGGTAGTAGATCAGGTTCGCCAACTCCACCTGTTCCTCTTCCGGGATAATATGCCCAAAGGTATCACGGATCTTTTCCCGGATAATACCAGACGCACTGCGCAAAAGATGAATAAACGCCTCATACTCTCCATGAAGATCACTGAAAAAATACTCGGTTCCTTTGGGAAGCCCGCAGATTGCCATTAAGTTAATAATTTCGCTGGATGCCGCCTTCACACTTGGATAATCCCTTGCCAACAATTTTAAGTATGCTAAATCTCTCATAAGATTCCTCCCAAACATTTTCATTGCCCAAAAAATGCCTTCTCCTGTCATTTCTTTAGGCAAACGATATTTTCTTTATATAGTACCATATCTTCCCAATATTTCAAAACACTTTTTATCGTACCTTTTAGGAAATCTTTACGAAATCTCCGTCAAAAAAGTACTTGCCAAATTCCTCCTTTTCGCGTATAATATCCCCATGGAGATATAGCTCAGCTGGGAGAGCATCTGCTTGACGTGTAGAGGGTCGTAGGTTCGAGTCCTATTGTCTCCATTTATCCGATAAGATGTGTCTCCGGATCTTCTTATCGGATACCCCCCCCCCCATAAAAAATCGGACTCTGCCCTGTGCAGAGTCCTTTTTTTATAGCAGTTCATTCTTAATGTCATATTTTTATTTTCACCTAAAAGGAGGATTTTCATGGAACAGCTCTATGTCTTTGGTACTGGCCATGCCGCTGTCACCCGCTGTTACAACACCTGTTTTGCAGTTCGCAATCCTTCGGATTGTTTCTTTATGGTAGATGCAGGAGGCGGCAATGGTATTCTTCGCATTTTGGAAGATATGAAGGTTTCTTTTAACCAAATCCATCATATTTTTATTACCCATGAACATACGGATCATCTTCTTGGCATTGTCTGGATGGTTCGTTTCATTGCTACCCGCATCCGAACCGGCAATTATGAAGGGGATTTAAACATTTACTGTCACGAAGGTCTGGTATCTGCCATTGATACCATTTGCCGTCTGACCCTTCAGGACTCTCTGTGCAAGGTGATCGGAGACCGGATTCATCTAATTCCTGTAAAAGACGGCCAAACCTGCCGGATTTTAGACTATGATGTAACTTTTTTTGATATTCATTCCACTAAGGCAAAGCAGTTTGGCTTTACAACCGTCCTTAACAATCGCCGTCGGCTGACCTGTGCTGGTGATGAACCCTACAATCCAGTATGTCGCTCTTATGTGGAAGGCAGCGACTGGCTGCTTCATGAAGCTTTTTGCCTCTATAGTGAGCGAGACCGCTTCAAACCTTATGAAAAACACCACAGCACAGTCAAGGATGCATGCGAGCTTGCCGAAGAACTTCATATTCCCAACCTAATTCTGTGGCACACAGAAGACAAGTCACTGGATCAGCGAAAAGAACTGTATATGACAGAAGGCTCCCAATACTATACTGGCTGCCTTTATGTTCCATATGATGAAGAAATTCTGGACCTGTAAAGAACATAACACTTGGTTTAAAATTCTATATAAGAATCCTCCCCTGCCCGAAAACCGGATTTTCTATACTATATTCACTCTGGCAGGGGCCTTTTATGTTTTCGCAAACATAAACCTCCCTCCTTCCTGCATATACATACCACATAGGATCCCGAAAATGTCATAAGAGGGAGGTCATTTTATGAACCCAAATCATTCTTATCATAAAAGTCCCTGCTGGAAAACTTCTTTGTTAATTTTTGCCCAACTGCTGATTTTGGCAGCTTTGATCATTCCGCTGCTTTCCTCCTCTTCCCCCGACGCCAAGGCAGTTACCTCACAACCTGCAAAAGCAAGTGATTCTGACAATAAAAGCTTTATTAAATGGGTCGATTTTAATGTGACCGCAGAAGCGATGCGTCATGCCTTAAGACTGGATGTGGACAGTTATAATCAGCCAATCCATCATAATTGGCTGGAATTATTGGCTTATCTTGGCGCCCGTTACGGAGGCGATTTTTCCCGCTATAAAGCATCTGACTTAGAAACGCTTGTCCAAAAAATCCAGGATGGCGCTTCCATGGAAGACCTAACCAAAGATCTGAACTATTACTCCTACTATCTGGAAGCTTATGGTGCAGTGTTAAGTGGTATGGTTGGGGTTTATGAAATTGAAATTCCAGATGAATCTACCGGAAAACCGGTATGGGTCACAAAATACGGCTTAAAGGCATTTTCTCCAATTGCCAAAAATTACCCGTATAACGATTTTGATGATTTTGGTGTCTCCCGCAGTTATGGATTTAAGCGTCAGCATTTGGGACACGACATGATGGGCCAGGTTGGAACTCCGGTAATTGCCGTAGAATCCGGCTATGTGGAAGCCATTGGCTGGAATCAATATGGCGGCTGGCGTTTAGGAATCCGAAGCTTTGATCAAAAACGATATTATTATTACGCCCACCTCCGGAAAAATTACCCTTATCACAAAACTCTAAAAGAAGGCAGTTATGTTCAGGCTGGGGATGTAATCGGATATTTAGGTCGTACTGGATACAGCCGCACTGAAAATACCAACAATATTGACGAACCCCATCTTCATTTTGGCATGGAGCTTATTTTTGATGAGTCACAAAAGGACGGAAACAACGAAATCTGGATTGATTGTTATGAACTGGCAAAATTTCTTGCCATGAACCGCTCTGAAACGGTTAAAAACCAAGAAACAAAAGAATATTATCGTGTATACCAAATGAAAGACCCCGCCGTTCCCGGCGGGGCCAAAAGTCAAAAGATTGATAAGCCAGAGGAATCTACGAATTCTTAGGATGGCCTTCACTATCCAAAATAAATCCGTCCGGGGTGGTGGTATCCCTTAACATCTCCCCGGTTTCTTCACTACAGTAATATTTCTCTCCCTCCCATTCAATCCAGCCGGTCTTCCTGTAACCAAACTCATCAAAGAAATACCAATTATTCTCAATCTGCTCCCAGTTATTCTGTGTATAACTTCCATCCGGATGTTGATACCACCACTGCTCTCCCTCATTCATCCACTGTCCTCTTTCAGAGGGCGCCACAGCTGTACCGTTTTGAATGGCTTCTGCCATCTCATTGGACACATTCAGAACTGGGGACTCTGCCCAATCTCCTTTATTCTTTACATTTCGTTTATTTACCCCCCGCACCTTTACATAGTAAGCACCTGGCTTTTTCATGGCAGAAGTAAAATCATAGAAAAGCTCATTGGTATTTTGGTATGTAGCCCCCACACCAGCTCCGTTCCGATACAAACGCAATTCGTAAGAACCAGCTCCTCGTACCTCTCCCCATCTGGCATATCCATCTTCTGATAATACCACATCCGTCTCCTCTCCCACCATTTCTTCCATAGAAGGCAATTTTACTCGAAGAGCCAGGGTCTCCGAAGAATCCTGCTTAGTTGCCTTTACATAGGTGGCTCCGGTTAATTTCACGGAAGCCGCTCTGGTCAGAGCAAAGTAATAACCTTCCTCTGCCCGCAGATATATGGTAATCTCCGGAACATCTGCTTCTTCCCACTCAAATCCAAAATTCTCCAGCTCGTAATAATCATAGGTATAGTGTTTGCCTCGAACATCTACTTCAATTTCTTCATCGCCGTATTTGGTTCCCAACTCCACCTTTGATTCTATATTTACATTGACAGAAGTGATTTTTTTCCGAGATGCTCCATAGGAAAAACTGGTTATCATTCCTGTCATTGCAGTAGCGATCAAAATAACTTTTGCTGCTTTTTTCCAATTATTCATCAATTAACCTCCCCCGTGTTATTTTATGATAAATTTACAGTTCTGTTATATGGTAAATATGATTTAAAAAAATCCCATGCTCCTACCTTCCTCATAGGAATCACATTCCTTAAAAAAAACAAAAAATGTCCAAAATCCATCCGCTTTCTGCAATGAATTTCAGACATTCCTTTGTATTACAAAGTACCCGGCAAAACTTATTTCCTTGATACATTTTTCAGATTCATAATTGATTACTTGGCATAATCTGTAGCACGAGACTCACGGATTACATTTACTTTAATCTGTCCCGGATAATCCAGTTCATCTTCAATGCGTTTGGAAATCTCACGTGCCATCAAAACCATATCGTCGTCATTTACCTGGTCCGGAATGACCATAATACGGACCTCCCGGCCTGCCTGAATTGCAAAAGATTTGTCCACTCCTTTAAAAGAGTTGGTGATATCTTCCAGCTGCTTCAGTCGATTTGTATATGTTTCCAAAGTTTCCCGCCTTGCACCCGGTCTTGCTGCAGATATTGTATCAGCAGCTTGAATAATGCAAGCGATGAGACTCTGCGGTTCAACATCGCCATGATGAGATTCCACGGAATTAATTACAACCGCCGATTCCTTGTACTTTCTGCACAGTTCGGCGCCTAATTGTACATGGGATCCCTCCATCTCATGGTCAATGGATTTACCAATGTCATGTAGCAAACCAGCTCTTTTTGCCATTCGAACGTCAATTCCCACCTCAGCAGCAAGAAGACCTGCCAACTGAGCCACTTCAATTGAATGCTTCAACGCATTCTGTCCATAGCTGGTTCTGAATTTCATCTTTCCCAGAAGCTTTACCAGTTCCGGGTGAATCCCATGGATGCCTACCTCAAGGGTAGCTGCTTCACCATCTTCCCGCATATTTGCTTCTACTTCTCTTTGCGCTTTTTCTACCATCTCTTCGATTCTGGCCGGATGAATCCGTCCATCCACAATCAAACGCTCCAAAGCAATCCTGGCAACTTCCCGCCGAATCGGATCAAATCCTGACAATACTACTGCCTCCGGAGTATCATCAATAATCAATTCTACTCCTGTCATTGTCTCCAAAGTACGAATATTACGGCCCTCACGGCCAATGATACGGCCTTTCATCTCATCACTGGGAAGCTGTACTACCGAAACAGTTGTCTCTGCCACATGGTCTGCCGCACATCTTTGAATGGCAGTAACCACATAATCTCTGGCCTTTTTATCTGCTTCCTCTCTGGCCTTATTTTCCAGTTCTTTTACCAAACGGGCTGTATCATGTTTCACTTCTGCTTCCACAGATTTTAACAGATATTCTTTCGCCTGTTCCGTAGTTAATCCGGATATTCGTTCCAGTTCCTGCATTTCTTTCTCGTACAGAGACTCCACTTCCGCACTTCGCTGGTTGAGAGCCTCTTCTCTGGCAACAATACCTGCCTCCCGCTTTTCCATGTTCTCTGCTTTTTTGTCTAAATTCTCTTCCTTACTCAGTACACGTCGTTCATAACGCTGAAGCTCTGCCCGCCTCTCCTTAGTCTCTTTATCCAGCTCATTCTTAGTCTTTAATGACTCTTCCTTTGCTTCCAGGAGAGCTTCTCGCTTCTTTGTCTCGGCCGTCTTTAGCGCTTCATCTATTATTTCCCTGGCTTTTTCTTCTGCGGTCCCAACCTTGCTCTCATAAGTCTTGATCCGGTGGTTGATCGCAAGCTTCCAGATAATAAATGCCACAACTATCAATACAATGATAAAACCGGCAAAAATGCCCAGCATTGTACCGATTGACATCGCTGTTCCTGACACAGGAGCACCTCCTTATTTAGTTTTCATTGTACATAAATACAACATCTCAATTTTAAACCGTTTTATGCACTATGTCAAGTATAATAAAGGCTTTTCCCGTAACAAACCATAATGGTGTGTCAGAATCCCCTGCTCTGTCAGTGTTCTAGTACTCAATACATCTGTGCCGTAACTTTGCGGATCATCTCAAAAGAATAACCGCGTCTTGCCAATGCAGCCGTCAATTTGCGGTACTTCTCCGGTTCCAGCTGCTGGTCCGTTTCATAACCTTTCTTCCGAATCCAGACAGCAATCTGTTCTTCCTCATCCACTGGAATCTCTGCCATCCCTGCCTCAATCAGCTCTGCGTCAACGCCCCTCTTCTCCAGCTCTGCCCGAATACGACGAGCGCTCTTTCTGGCTCCGTAGGAACGAATGTACTTCCGCACATATTCCTCGTCATCTACATAATGATATTCTTCCAGGAAATCCAGAGTCTCCTCAATCTCTTCCTGCTGATATTCCCGCTCTTTAAGCTTCTGTCTCATCTCCTGGGCTGTCTTGTCGGACCGTTCCAGGAGAGAAAGAGCACAGTCCCGGACGGACCGGGTCTTTCTGCTCCTCTTCTCCTCAACTCCCGTCTGCCCTTGATTATTCCTCCTCATTCATAGTCTCTGCTTCCGGCGCTTCTGGAGCCACCACATCTCCCTGAAGTCCAAAGCGCTCCCGAACCTTGCGCTCCACCTCTGCACACACAGCCGGATTCTCTCTTAAATAATTCTTGGCATTCTCTCTGCCCTGACCAATCTTTGAACCATTGTAAGCATACCATGCGCCGCTTTTCTCAACAATGCTCTCTTTTGCGGCAAGGTCTAAAATATCCCCTTCTCTGGATATGCCCTGGCCAAACATAATATCAAATTCCGCTTCCTTAAAGGGCGGCGCAATCTTGTTCTTCACCACCTTTACACAAACATGGTTTCCAATTACCTCTCCGCCCTGCTTTAATGCTTCCTTCCGGCGCACATCCAGACGGACAGAAGAATAAAACTTCAGAGCGCGGCCTCCTGTAGTGGTCTCTGGATTGCCAAACATCACTCCCACCTTCTCCCGAAGCTGGTTAATAAAGATCACAGAACAGTTCGACTTGCTGATCACTCCGGTCAGCTTTCGTAAAGCCTGGGACATAAGCCGTGCCTGCAGCCCTACATGAGAATCTCCCATCTCACCGTCAATCTCCGCTTTGGGTACCAGTGCCGCCACAGAGTCTACAATCACAATATCCACAGCTCCAGAACGAACCATGGTCTCTGTAATCTCCAGCGCCTGCTCTCCATTATCCGGCTGAGAAATGTACAAATTATCAATGTCTACCCCAATGTTCCTTGCATATACCGGGTCCAGTGCATGTTCCGCGTCAATAAACCCGGCAATTCCGCCCCGCTTCTGAACTTCCGCCACCATATGCAGAGCCACTGTGGTCTTACCGCTGGACTCCGGACCGTAAATCTCAATCACCCTTCCCTTCGGTACGCCCCCCAGCCCCAATGCAATGTCAAGACTGAGAGAACCAGTAGGCACTGTCTCCACATTCATATTCGCTTTGGAATCTCCAAGTTTCATAATAGAACCTTTGCCGTAAGACTTCTCAATCTGTGTAATCGCTGCATCCAATGCTTTTAACTTATCATCCCTGTTCATAATTATCCTCCACTCGAACAAACGTTCTGTCATCTGTTATTATAATAGTATATCCTGCCAAAATTGTCAACCTGTTTTTCCTATATTTTTTATTTGCCTTCCTCCTTCTTTCGTTCTCCCTTCTTTCACTTTTCTTTATCCCTCTGTCATGGAGTTCTGGCGACACGCCGGACAAAAGGCGGAACCGCCTTCGAACCATGTTCTTACTATATCATAGTCGCTTCTTCTCTGTCAAACAAAGCTTTCTAAACTTTTACTAAAAAATGGAAGAACGAATCTTACAACGTTCTTCCATCCAATCTTTCTCAAATTCTATTCCTGAAAATAGCGTTCCATAACCTCTTTTGCCGGCATATCCTTTCCGGTAAACAGACGAAAAGCTTCTGCACCCTGCCACAGCAGCATTCCAATCCCCGGAATTGTTCTGCACCCTGCTGCTTTAGCTTCCCGAATCAATCTGGTCTCCCTAGGATTGTAAACCACATCCGAAACCACCAGCTCTGGGCGAAATACCTTTAGATCTTTGATCAGAGTCTCCTGGTCCATGGGCTTCATTCCCACACGGGTTGCATTTGTAAAAATATCACTTTCACCAATCTCGCGATAAAATACATCCGTATCTGCCAAATCATACAGTTTCACCTTGCATCCTGGCACATTGGCACGAATCTTTTCCACTGTAGCCTCTGCATTAGCATAAAAGCCATCCCTAATGGCAAATACTGCCAGCTCTTTCAGCCCTTCAAGAGCTGCTGTAATTGCAATAGCCGTAGCCGCGCCGCCGGAACCAGCCACCGTCATTTTCTTTCCCAGAATCTCCACCTGATTCTCACGGCAGTTTCTCACCCATCCAAGGCCATCTGTGTTATGTCCAATCATCTTTCCATTTTCATAAACTACCGTATTCACTGCCCCAATCAGCCGCGCCGCCTTAGAAAGGTCATCACAACACGTGACAGCTGCTGTTTTACAAGGCATGGTAACATTAAACCCTCTCACTTTTAACAGCCGAAGAGCGTCAAATGCCTGTCTGGTCTCCTCCTCCTTAATGTCAAAGGCCAAATAAGCACAATCCACGCCTGTCTTCTGACTGCTGTAATTGTGCATAGCAGGCGAACCAGAATGTCCGACCGGACTTCCAATCAATGCTAAAAGTTGTGTATGTCCGCTGATTTCCATGAAAATAACCTCCCTTAAAAGTTCCTTAAATATTTCCCCAATTCCCAAAACCATCGGAAAAAAACTGCAAAGAAAAACCCCTGTGCCGTGATGGGCAGCACAGGGAATCTCTCTCGTTTCTTTAGGAATTTGGGCTTCAAAAAGGATTAAGGATTTAATCTTTTTATTTCGTATGAATTTAGTATATCACAATATTTACCAAAATGTTTGTATAATCATTAAATAGATTATGAAGATTTTCTTAAAATCATTTAACCAAATCCTTCCTCCATGACTCTAAATTGTAAATAATAACTTTTTCACCTTTATCGTCAATCTCATCCGTTTTTAAGAATACCCTAATAGTAAAAACAGGAGAAAGCTATAGGTATTTTCTTGTGAATCATGCAAAACTTGGCATTCATGGAAACGATACAATGGGATATACCGGCAGAGGAGTCGGCGTCGCCGTGCTGGACACCGGCTGTTTCCCCCATGAAGACCTGGAACATAGAATAGCGGCATTTTCCGATATGGTGCAGAAACGTTCTGCCCCTTATGATGACAACGGACACGGCACTCATGTATGCGGCATTATCGGAGGAAACGGCGCCGCGCAAAATGGAATGTACTGCGGCGTTGCTCCTGGCTGCCATCTGATTCCCGTAAAAGTGTTAGACCGCCGGGGCAATGGCTACTCCTCGGATGTCCTCGCCGGACTCCGGTGGATTCGGGAAAATCAAGAGCGATGGAACATACGAATTGTAAATATTTCTGTAGGCTCTTTTTCTCGCCGAAATATGGGGGAAAATTCTGCTCTTGTCCGCGGAGTCAACGCTGCCTGGGATGACGGACTTGTGGTGGTGGTGGCCGCTGGCAACATGGGACCAAAAAGCGGAACCATTACCACCCCCGGAATCAGCCGGAAAGTTATCACGGTTGGATGTTCCGATGACCACAAAGAAGTCAATGTGATGGGCAACCGGATGATCGACTATTCTGGCCGCGGGCCAACCAATGCCTGCATCTGTAAGCCGGAAATTGTCGCTCCCGGCGCTTCCATTATAAGCTGTGCCAACCAGTCTGGTAAATACACCAGCAAAAGCGGAACTTCCATGGCCACCCCTTTAGTGTCCGGAGCCATCGCGCTGCTGCTGGAAAAATATCCCGAAATGAACAACCGAGACGTGAAGCTGCGCCTGCGGGAACGGGCTTTTGATATTGGACTCCCAAAAAATCAGCAGGGATGGGGACTGTTGGATGTGGAGCGATTGCTTACAGATGAAGTATAATAGTTAGTTACAGTTTTCTCTGCTCCGTGAACTGTAACGTATAATGGATGCCGGACCAAGAACCGCCCATAAAAACAGATCCCTTGTAAAAAGCAGATTCCCATGATATGATATTATACCAGAGTGTGCAGATGCCAGAAATGAATTTTCAGACACGCTCTAATACAAGAACAGGAGAAAACCTATGTCTTTTATCAGCGTGTTTGATGTAATCGGTCCTAACATGATCGGACCGTCCAGCTCTCATACTGCAGGAGCCTGTGCCATTGCTCATTTGGCGCAGAAAATGAACCATGGAATTTTGAGAGAAGTGGAATTTACCTTGTATGGATCTTTTGCCAAAACCTACCGCGGACATGGCACAGACCGGGCGCTTCTTGGCGGAATCATGGGATTTGCCACCGATGACGGGCGTATCCGAGACTCCTTTGACATAGCAAAAGAACGGGGAATTGCATATCGCTTTATTCCAAATCAAACGGAAAATGACGTTCATCCCAATACAGTGGATATCCGAATGGTCAATGACAACCAAACCCAAATGACGGTTCGAGGTGAATCCCTGGGAGGGGGAAAAGTGAGAATTGTGCGGATTAACCAGGTCCAGGTGGATTTTACCGGAGAGTACAATGCTGTCATCATCATTCAGAAGGACTGTCCCGGCGTGGCCGCCCACATTACCAAAGCCTTAAGCGACCGGGGTGTTAATATTGCTTTTATGCGTCTTTTTCGCGAATCCAAAGGGGAACGAGCCTATACCATTGTGGAATCCGACGGACCGCTTCCCCAGGACATTACAGGAACGCTTTTAAAAAACCTCAACATACAGGATGTTATGCTGGTTCAAAAGCAGGAGGAATATAAGTTATGACAGATTTTAAAAATGCAGAAGAGCTGCTTAAGCTCTGCAATCAAAATCACCAGAAGATTTCTCAGGTGATGAAGCAGCGGGAATGTGATCTTTTTGAAGTTTCCATGGAACAGATCTCCATCCGGATGAAACAGGTACTGGAAATTATGAAACAGTCTGCCTTTACACCAATCAAATCTCCGGCAAAATCCATGGGAGGGCTTATCGGCGGAGAAGCCCAAAAATTGAACACATTTCAGAAAACTGGAAAAAGTATATGCGGACATGTGCTGGGACACGGAATCACCTATGCGATGGCGGTTCTGGAGGTAAATGCTTCCATGGGCGTGATTGTTGCAGCGCCCACTGCCGGCTCTGCAGGGATCGTCCCAGGGGTTTTACTTGCGCTGCAACAGGAATATTCCATTTCCGATGAACGAATGGTGGACGCTCTGTTTCATGCCGGAGCCATTGGGTATCTTGCCATGAGCAATGCAACTGTGGCAGGAGCAGTGGGGGGCTGTCAGGCAGAGGTGGGAGTTGCCGCCGCTATGGCCGCTGCAGCGGCAGTAGAGCTTATGGATGGAAATCCAGAGCAAAGTCTGGATGCCGCATCCACTGTTTTAATGAATATGCTGGGACTGGTTTGCGATCCGGTCGGCGGTTTAGTAGAATACCCATGTCAGAACCGTAATGCGGCAGGTGTTGCCAATGGACTGATTGCAGCAGAACTGGCCCTTTCTGGGATTCACCAGCTCATTCCTTTTGATGACATGTTAAACACAATGTATCAGGTGGGAAGACGAATCCCCTATGAGCTTCGGGAAACTGCCCTGGGCGGATGCGCCGCATCTCCTTTTGCGTGTCAGTTCTGCCATTAATCTGGTGCAATCCATGGTATCAAAGTAAAGAAGCACATTTCTTTTCGCGCCTCTGTACCATGCTGATTGAGTCAGGACAATTTATGTATAAATAACCCGCTTCTTAACTTAGGCTCAAACCAGGTTGATTTGGGCGGCATCAAAAGCCCTGCATCTGCCACAGCAAACAATTCCTCAATGGATGTGGGATACATGGCAAAAGCAACCGCCCCTTCTCCTTTATCCACCAAACGTTCCAGCTCCTGGTTTCCTCGGATTCCTCCCACAAACCGGATTCTCCCGTCGGTTCTGGGATCTCCGATTCCAAGAATCGGTGCCAACAGATTGTCCTGAAGCAAAGACACATCCAGACCCTTAACCGGATCTTTTATCTGATATTCTGATTTCACCCACAGATCATACCACGTTCCAGCCAGATACATCCCCATATGATAACGGTTGGCTGGTGTTCCCATTTCTGCCTTTCCCATACCATTATCCGTCTCCATCCATTCCTTTATGTCAAACCGTTGTTTCACTTCCTTTAGAAATTCTTCCTTTGTCTTCCCGTTTAAATCCTTTACCACCCGGTTATAAGGCAAAATCATCAGCTGGTCATCTGGAAACAGCACAGATAAAAAAAAGTTAAACGGCTCCTGACCACGAAAGTCCGGATGCTCTTGTCTTCGCTTCAAACCTACTTTTACCGCGGACGCTGCCCGGTGATGGCCGTCTGCAATGTAGATCTCCTTTATCTGCTCAAACCGCTTCCGAATCTGGCCGGTCCAGTCTGATTCTGCTCCCACACTCCTTTTGTTCCCAACCCCGCTTCTATCGTTAGCATCTTTTTTCTCCAAAGGGTCTGCCGCCTTCCAGACCCGGTGCCGCACCCCATCCTCTGCTGTAAAATCATACAAAGGTTCCTGACTGCACACTTCCTTTACAATCTGATTCAGTTCCCCATCTGAGCGATATGCCAAGAAAATCGGTCCTGTATGAGCATCCGTCACATCCACATGGCAGATTCGGTCCTGCTCCTTGTCTTCCCTGGTGTTTTCATGCTTTTTAATCACCTGATTCTCATAATCATCCACTGATGCACAAGCCACAATCCCGGTCTGGCTCCGCCCGTTCATTGTCAATTCGTACACATAATAACACTCATCTTCATCCTGAAGCAGAATCCCTTCCTGCTGCCACTGTTCCAAAATTTCCTTCGCCCGGATATATACTTTCGGGTCATGGAGATCCACATCCTCCGAGAACTGGGTCTCCGCCCGGTCTACGGCCAAAAATGACATGGGATTTTTCTCTACTTCCTTTTTTGCCTCCTGACGGCTGTAAACGTCATAAGGAAGCGCCGCCACTTTTGGCGCCGCTTCCTTTACCGGACGGATACAGCCAAATGGTCTTATGTCTGCCATATGGGTTCTCCTTTGTTTTGACAATTTTATTTTACTACCCGCACCCGCAGGATTCCCTCAATGGTTCCCAGCTTTTTGATGGTCTCCTCATCTGGCTGTTTATCCAAATCCATCAAAGTATAGGCGTATTTATCCCGGCTCTTGTTGGTCATATCGGAAATGTTCACGCCCTGGTCTGCCAGGATTCCCGTAATCTGTCCGATCATGTTGGGGATATTCATGTGCAGCACAGCCACACGGCTGACGGTCTGGCACACGCCCATATCACAGTTCGGGTAA
>ERZ808029.785-NODE-785-length-14322-cov-5.779080_pt1 | contig 14322 bp, 9 predicted proteins | sample MGYA00380185_ERZ808029 | MGnify/ENA primary metagenome ERZ808029 (study PRJEB31490, sample SAMN06133404) | mouse gut metagenome | isolation source: M2_3 | host: mice | place: China: Chengdu | collected 2015-05 ... | reverse complement strand
AAATTGGCACAATTCCGCACAAAATTGGCACGGTTCTGCTCTTTCCCCGTAAATAGGGATATGTTACACTAAATATGCTTAAAACTGTATCCAGAAGCAATCCGGGCTGGCATGGCACCTTTCCAGAGAGGTGCTTTTTTGCGCCTCTGACCGCAGAGCCGGCTTTTCCCCGCCTCCCGCCCGGAAGAAAGAAGACCATGCCCGTTCCTGTGGCATGGTTTTTTCTTTCCACAACCAAATCTTAATTAAAGGAGGTCCAAAAATTGAGACTGAAAAACAAACTGCAGACCCCTGCCCCGGCAGGAAAGAAACCCAGGTTCTCCCCTGTGAAAGCGGCCTATTATGCATTCCTGGGGTCCATGATGTTCCTGATGTCCACCCAGCCGGTCTATGCGGCGGATGTATGGACAAAAGCCACGGAGATCATGAAAGACGTCTACAACCAGATCGTGCTCATCTCCACAGTGGCCGCTATCGTCACCGCTTCGGTGGCCCTGCTGATGATGAACTTCTCCCGCTCCGGCCGCACGGTGGATGAAAGCCGTGCATGGCTGAAACGCATCTGCATCACCTGGGCGATCTTAAACGGCCTGGGGTTCATCATGGCCTACATTACCCCGTTCTTTGCGGATGGCAAATGGAGTGGCTGATGCCGGAAAGGAGTGATCGTTTATGGGTATATTAGACGGGATTGTGGAATGGATCGCCGAACAGGTGATGAATGCCCTTGACCTTGTGACCACCTCGGTCCTTGGGGTGCTGGGCTGCGACATGACCGTATTCCTCCGTTACTTTCCTGCCGTAGAGACCATGTACAAAGTCTTTGTGGCGCTGGCTATCGGCATCATCCTCTTAAACTGGGTATGGCAGCTGTTTAAGAACTTCGGTTTAGGCGCCGGCATAGAAGCGGAAGACCCGGTGCGCCTGAGCATACGCTCCGTCCTCTTCATCCTGCTGGCTTATTTCTCGGACGGTATCGTGGATACCGTTTTAAAGATTGGCGGCACCCCGTACCACTGGATTATGGATTCCGACCTGCCGGCATTGAGTTTTGCGGATTTCAATTCGGTCATGCTGGCTATCATCGGCGTCTGTGCCAACGGTGCGGTGGCCCTGATCGCCCTGATCGTGGTGCTGGTGCTGGCATGGAACTATCTGAAGCTCCTTTTGGAAGCGGCAGAACGGTATGTCCTTTTAGGGGTACTGGTCTACACGGCGCCTGTGGCTTTTTCCATGGGAGCCTCCCAGTCTACCTCCAACATTTTCAGGTCCTGGTGCCGGATGTTCGGCGGACAGGTGTTCCTACTGCTCATGAATGCCTGGTGCCTGCGTCTGTTCACAAGCATGGTCGGGGCATTTATCGCAAACCCGCTGTCGTTGTGAGAATACATAGAAAGGAATGGCGATAACCATGAAAAAATATAAAAAGCTGTTTACTGCTCTCTTCCTGATGGGACTCTTTTTCTGCCTGTCCAGCCAGACGGCCTTTGCCTTTTCGGAGAGTGACGCCCAGGCCCAGGTGGATGCGGCGGGCCGGGAGGCGGTATCGGGCAATGTCCTGGTCTGGTTCCTGTGTGCCATCGCATTTCTGAAGGTGTCCCAGAAGATCGATTCCTTCATGTCCAGCCTGGGTGTAAATGTGGGACATACGGGCGGCTCCATGATCGCAGAGGCAATGATCGCCGCAAGGGGTGTAGGGGCTGTCCGCAACTTTTCCCGCCAGCACTTCGGCGGCAGCCACAGCAGTTCCTCTTCCCATGTGAACACAGGCTCCGGCTCACCCGGAAGCCCTGGAAGCCCCGGCAGTCCGGGCGGGTTCCTGGCAGGCGGCCTTGCAGGCGTGGTCAGCCGGCAGGTCACAAACAGCGCCCTGCGTACGGCAACCACCCACACGGAAACAAACCGGCAGAGCGGCAAAGCGCCTGGCGGCAGTATCGGAGGCTTTGCGTCCACCATATCCGCCGGCATTGGAGGGAACATGTACGCCTCTTCCGTTGTAAAAGGCGGCGATTTTGCCAATAACGTCATCGGCACAGTCGCCACGGGAAATATTGCCTCTGTCGGTTCCATGACCGGGGAAAAGGCTGCCCAGGCCCTCCACTCCTACATGGGCTATGCCGCACTGGAAGAGGGCGCACAGCATGTACCTTCCTTTACAAACGTGGAGATCGGGGGCGGACGCATCACCGGCACGGAAATTTCAGAGGAACACCCGGAGGGCATTTCCTTCGGCATGTACCACGCAGACCAGTACACCGCCCCGGAAGGAGCCTATATATCCGTTCAGGCCGTGGACGGCACTTCCTGGTACAAACAGTACGCACAGGATGCCGTGGAGAAATCCCCTTACATGGCGGCGGACGGCTCCATTGCCTATAAGGAATCCATCGTGAAAAAGATGCCCCCGGCACCCAGAAGAAAGGACAGGTTATAAATGGAAGAAAGACAGAAGAACGGGCTGGAAGAAGCCCTTGAGACCGGCGCGTCTGCGGCACACCTTGCCAGGGGCGCCATAAAAGCGGGAAAAGCGGTGTCCGGGGCCGCAAAGGGCGCTGCCATAGGCGGGCCCTACGGCGCAGCGGCAGGGGCGTTATGGGAAGGGCGTAAGTTTGTCGGAAAGTTTCTGGCCGCCGCCGCTGTCCTGTTACTGCTCCCGGTGCTTTTTGTGCTGATGCTCCCAGGCCTGATCTTTGACGGCTTTTCCTCTGCCTTTTCCCCCTCTGACACGGAAAACCCCATCCTGAACAGTGAAACCGCCATTGTGGAGAATGCCAACACCATCACCTTCACCATCAGCAGCATCCTGGGGGAAGGCATGGAGGATGTCATGGAACGGATCGGGCGGGATTTTGCCGCCTCGGATGGGGATGAAATGGAGGTCATCAATCCCTATGAGACAAGCCCCGTATACAACGCCAACCTTTTTGTCTCCCAGTACTGCGCGGCAAAGGATAAGGAATTTGCGGATATTTCCATTGCGGACATGGCGGCTGTCATGCGCCGGGGGAAATCCCACCTCTATTCCTACCGGCGGACGGAGGAAATGCGGGAGAAAACCGTAGAAGATCCGGAAACCGGGGAAGAGACCACCGTATCCGAGAAATGGATGATCTATACCATTTCCTATAACGGGGAAGATTATTTTGCCGACCAGGTATTCTCCCTCACGGAAGAACAGAGGGAGCTTGCCGCCGATTACGCACAGAACCTGAGCCTCTTCCTTGGCGATGGGCTGGTCCAGAACCTGGAAAACTGGGAAGGGAACAGTATCCCCTCCCTGGGTGATGTACGCTTTACGGATGGCAGCACGGAAGTTGTCTATTTCAACCAGCTGGATGAACGCTATGCCGGGAAGCCCTACGGCACCGACCATATCGGCGGTTACGGCTGCGGGCCTACTTCCATGGCAATGGTGGTGTCCTCCCTGGCCGGCGAGACCGTTGACCCGGAACGGATGGCACAGTGGGCTTATGAAAACGGCTACTGGTGCAAAGGAAGCGGCTCCTACCATGCGCTGATCCCCGGCGCCGCAGAAAACTGGGGGCTTGCCGTTTCCGGCTGTACCCCTTCGGAACCCCAGCGGCTGCTGGACGCACTGACAGACGGGAAGCTGGTGGTGGCCATCATGTCAAAAGGACACTTCACAAGCGGCGGACACTTTATCGTGCTGCGGGGAATGAAGGACGGGAAGATCCTGGTGGCGGACCCCGCCAGCTACAGACGGAGCGGGCAGCTCTGGGATCTTTCCATCATACTGAACGAAGCCAGCAGACGTGCAGGCGCAGGCGGCCCTTTCTGGATTATCGGCTGAATGCCCTGCCACAGCCCGGCCATGAACCCTGTTTACAGATGTTCCGATCTGATTTTACCATGGCCGGAACTGACACACTGCGAAAGAGAGGTACTACCAAATGAATCATCAGAATGACCACGATACCTATATCATCCCGCCGAATTTTGTGGACACAGGCACGTTTTTCGGCGGCATGTTCCGGGCAAGGAACGTGATCGAGGCCGGCATCCTGGCCGCCGTGACCGGGCTGCCGGTATTTCTGTTCCTGCCCTTTAGTCTGACCGCGCGGATCATCGTGCTGTGCCTGACTACCCTGCCCCTTGTCCTGTTTGCCCTGATCGGCATATCGGGGGAAAGCCTGTCGTCCTTCCTTGTCATCTTCTTAAAATACATAAAGAACCGCCGTATCGTGGGCGGCGGCGAAAGCCAGGAAACAATGCGGACGGCCACATCTACAAAAAAGGGCAGGAAAAGCGGCAAAAAGAAAAGCCCTGTTCCCAGCGGGAATCCGGCATCCACCGGCACTAGCCAGGAGATGAAAACGGACAGAAAGAACCATAAATCCGGAAAAAACGAAAAGATCGGCGGTATATCCGGCTGGCGGCGCAGGGGGGAGGAGGATTTCCCCGCAGAATTTGACCAGGTAAAAGGATATGAAATCCGCCAGAAGCTCCGCCCCAGCCAGACACAGAAAAAACAAAATCCCATGCCTCAAAGCAATAAACATGGAAAAGCTGGGAAAAAGGACGTCAAAACAACAGATAAACGGAGAACATCTGCAAAATCTGGAAAGGAGTGTGGCAGCCGTCAGCAGAAAAAGGACCGTTTCCCCAGAAAGCCGCTGCACACACCGGAACCACAGTTTACCCACTTAAACCCGGTAGCGGACTACCTGCCCATCAGCAGGATAGAAAACGGTGTCATCTACACGAAGGACCACCGGTATGTGAAGGTGGTGGAGGTGATCCCCATCAATTTCCTGCTCCGGAGCGCCAGGGAACAGAGGGGCATCATCTATTCCTTTGTTTCCTATTTAAAGATAAGCCCCGTAAAGCTCCAGTTCAAGGTGCTGACCCGCCGTGCGGATATCGGGCGCCACATGGACACGGTGCGCCGGGAGATGGCTCAGGAAACCAATGAACAGTGCCGGCTCATGCAGGAGGACTATCTGCAGTTCATCCAGCAGATCTGTTCCCGCGAGGCAGTCACGCGCCGTTTCTTCCTGGTCTTTGAATACGAACCATGGAATAGCGCAAGGCGCACGGACGAGGAAGGGGAGGCCATCGGCTCCCTGCAGTCCGCTGTCCATACGGCTTCCAATTACCTGCGCCAATGCGGGAATGAAGTGGTGCTGCCGGATAACGAGGACGAATTCACCATAGATGTGCTTTACAACCTCCTGTGCCGGAATGAGAGCGCCGCAAAGCCCCTCCCTGTCCGGGCGAAAGAGGTGGTGGCGCAGTACCTGGCAAACGGGCGGGAGGCGGAGATCGGCCATATCCCTGCCGGGGAATTTATTGCTCCCGGAAGCATTGACTTTACCCACGGGCGCTACATCTGCATCGACGGGCTTTATTATGCCTATCTGCTGATCCCCTCGGACGGTTATAAGACCCATGTGCCGGCCGGCTGGCTCAGCCTGATGGTCAATGCCGGGGACGGGATCGACCTGGACATGTTCCTCTCCCGACAGCCCAAGGAGCGCATCATCCAGAAGGTGGGCCAGCAGCTGCGCATCAACCGCTCCCGGATCAAGGACGCCAGCGATACCAACACGGACTTTGACGATATCGACAGCGCCATCCGCAGCGGCTATTTCCTGAAGGAAGGGCTTGCCAACAATGAAGATTTTTACTTTATGAACCTGCTGGTCACGGTTACAGCCCCCAATGAGGAAGACCTGGAGTGGAAGGTCAGCGAGATGAAAAAGCTCCTGCTCTCCCAGGACATGCGGGTATCCACCTGCCACTTCCGGGAAGAGCAGGCATTCCTGACCGCCCTGCCCCTGGTATCCGTGGAAAAAGGGCTGTATGAGCGCAGCAGGCGCAACCTCCTGACCGGGGGCGCCGCAAGCTGCTACCCCTTTACCAGCTATGAGATGTGCGATGACAACGGCATCCTTTTAGGTGTAAATAAGTACAACAGCTCCCTGATCATTGTGGATATCTTTAATTCCGCCGTCTATAAAAACGCAAACATGGCGATCCTGGGCACTTCCGGCGCGGGCAAGACCTTCACCATGCAGCTCATGGCCCTGCGGATGCGGCGCAAAGGAATCCCCATTTTCATCATTGCCCCGTTAAAGGGGCATGAGTTCCACCGGGCCTGTGCCAATGTGGGCGGCGAGTTCATCCAGGTCTCCCCGGCAAGCCCCCACTGTATCAATGTGATGGAGATCCGGCAGGTGGACCGCACCGTGAACGAACTGCTGGACGGCCCCGGTATCCAGTTATCGGAACTGGCGGAGAAGATCCAGCGGCTCCATATCTTTTTCAGCCTGCTGATCCCGGACATGAACCATGAAGAGCGCCAGCTTCTGGACGAGGCCCTGATCCACACCTACAACAAGAAAGGCATCACCCATGACAACGCATCCCTGGCAGACCCCAAAGACCCGGCACGATACCGGGAGATGCCGGTACTGGGCGACCTTTATGGAATACTGAAGAAATCGGCTGCCACAAAACGGCTGGCAAATATCCTGAACCGCCTGGTGAACGGCTCCGCCAGTACCTTCAACCAGCAGACCAACGTGTCCCTGGACAACAGATATACCGTTCTGGATATCTCTTCCCTGACCGGGGACCTGCTGACCGTGGGGATGTTCGTAGCACTGGATTTTGTCTGGGACCGGGCCAAGGAGGACCGTACCGAGGAAAAGACCATCTTCATTGACGAATGCTGGCAGCTCTTATCCGGAGCCGGCGCCACGGGCACACGCCTTGCCGGTGACTTTGTACTGGAGATCTTCAAGACCATCCGAGGGTACGGGGGTTCCGCCGTCTGTGCCAGCCAGGACCTGAATGACTTCTTTAATCTGGACGAAGGACGGTTTGGGAAAGGCATCATCAACAACTCCAAGACCAAGATCATCCTGAACCTGGAGGATGACGAGGCCATGCGCGTGCAGAGCGCCCTCCACCTTTCCGATGCGGAGATCATGGAGGTCACCCATTTTGAACGGGGCAACGGCCTGATCAGCACCAACAACAATAACATCATGGTGGAGTTCAAGGCAAGCCCCCTGGAGAAAGACCTGATCACCACGGACAGAAGGGAACTGAAAGACATCGTGGAACGGATGCGGCGGCAGAATGAAGCCGGATAACAAAAAGGATTACGCACCGTATACGCATGATTTACGCAATCCCTTTTTCCATACGTCCGTTATACGCACAGATTACGCATTTACAAAAAGACAGAAAGGAAGGTGGTGCCAGTGAAGACCAGGGCAGAGTTATACGGCCATGAAGCCACGGAACTGCTCCGGATCATATCCATGTATCCGGGACTATCAGAAAAACAGTTATGCCGGTTCTACCCTGGCCGGGAGGATGTCACCAGGAACCTGCTCTCCCACCTGTGCAGACAGGGGCGTACCCGGCAGGCAGACACCGGGGGATATTTCCCCTATGGGAACGGTAAAGCAGAAACAGATTCCGGTATGGTACGGGCGGCATGGGTACTGCTTGATTTTATCGACAGGGCGGAATACCACTCGTCCAGTGAGTTCCCCGTAAAGATTGCCTTTTTCTCTAAAGGTGAGCTGTATGAGATCGTCCATGCCGCTGCCGGACAGGAGGCGCTTGTCGCCCATGCCCTGCGCCAGAGCCGTGACAGCGGCGGCCGCCGTATCGTGCTGGTGGATGACCCCGGGCAGATCCCCCTGCTGGAATTTCCGGGGATAACCGGATTCTGTACCGTGGATGGCAATGGAAATGTAAGCTACTACAAAAAATCAACATAAAACAATCTTTGCCCTGACTGCCATGATGCAGGGCAGCTATATTACAACATCCAAAGGAGGGATGTAATTGGACCGAAAGATTATCTCACGCCGGATTGCAGATATCCAGAACAACCTGTCACGGCTGAACAACAACATCTGCGCTATGGATTCCCTGGATATCCAGAGGTATCCCGAAAACTATGAAACCATGTCAACCGAAGCCGCCCTGCGGGCCGAAGGGATCGCCTGCCAGCTCAGGAATCTCCTTTACGCTTCCACATCTGTTTCCAAAGCAGAGTACCTTGTGCAAGCCGGAGAAGTACATGGTATAGAGATCCTTTATGAAAATGGCATTTTGGAAGTAATCCTCCCACGGCTGCTCCCAAAGAAAAAAATGCGCCAGAGCAGCCTGTTCCTGCTTGACCCTCTCCATGCGGTACTGGGACAGTATGCAAAAGAGCATCCCATGCCCCACTTCCGGGAATGCGTGGTATGTATCTCTCATGTGTATGACCATGAGCTGCCGGACTGGTGCCTGCTGGACTATGACAACCTGCAGCAGAAACAGATCCTGGATGCCATCGCCCTGTATGTGATGGCCGATGACAGCGGGCTTTTATGTGACGCCTACAATACTACGGAGCTTGGAGATAAGGATTGTACCCATATCTATATCATGGAAAAAGACCGCTTTGCCGGATGGCTCTCCGCACGGGAAAAAGAACTGAAATCCATATCGGATTTTTGAACGATCTGAGCCTGTTTTTTCCCGATACCCACTGAGAACCGTCAATCCCATGATCCTGATACCTTATAACAGATTTTTCTTTCCCGCCTTAACCGAGGTCTTTAGCCGCCTCGGTAAAAAGCCGGGGCCAGACCGGGGCTGTCCTGGTCAGAGGAGGTGACATTTTGGATGATAAAAGAAGATTCCCAAAACAGGACACATTAGGCTTACACCTGCTGGAAATGGCTGCTGTCTGTGGCGAACTGCCAACAGACCTGCTTACCCGGCTTTCCGGCAGTTCTTCCTATACCGAGACCGTCATAACTTCCCTGAAAAAAGACGGCCTCCTGAAAACCTTTATAAGGATAAGTTGCGCGGCTGCCGCCTTGGGCAGAGGGCAAAACGAATCCTGTTGGAAAGGCAGCCGGAACGCTTTTCCTTCTATCTTACCGGAAACGTGGAGACTAACCGGATTAAAAGCGAAGTCCCACGCCGGATACGGCTCCACCGGGTTGCGGAAACCTATGTTGCCATGCAGAATGCCGGCATTGCCGTGTTCCGTGACAAAAAACCCCTGGTATTTTCCCCCGGAGGTTCTCCGGTAGCCCGGCTTGACTCCCCTGCCTTTTACAGTTCCCGTGAAGTCAAAGAAATGGGAATCGAGACTGTGAAGATCCGTGGCTCACGGATGACAGGGGTGCTCCTTGCTCCATCCGGTGTTTTTATTTCCTATAACGGCGGCAGTCATATGCTGAAATGGGATTACCGGGCTGAGCAGAGGGCACAGGCGCTCCTGCAGATGGTGGTCTGCCATCAGCGCCTTTCCGCACAGCATGCAAGTACCTGTGTTTCCGGCCTGCTGTTTGGCAATGACCTGGAACCCTTCTACCGGATCTTTGCGGATTCGGATACAGAGTCACGCTGTTTCTTTCTTCTGGACGGCAATTATGAGCATTTTTATTACCTGACCAATGACCATTACGGGGATACGCTGCTGAAGCTCCTGTGCCGCCCGGAGGGCACAGCGGAACTCGACCACATGCTGATGCAGGGATTTCAGCCAAAGGATACAGGGCTGCCCATAGAACATGACGCCCTGGACCGGAACGGGAACCCGGTGCTGTTCGGCTATTTCCTGGACATCCCCCGCATCAACCGTTTCCATACGGCGCTCCAGCTGCAGGAACGGACGGGAACCCTGATCTGCTTTGACTTCCAGAAGGAAGTTCTCCACCGCTTCTGCGGAGGACAGGTAGGGTTTTCCACCATCAGCTTTGAAAAATTTGAAAGGAGGTTTTTCCCATAGACAAGAAAAAAATACTGAAAGGGCTGGTCACTGCCCCCATCGCCATCCTTGCCGTCCTGTATGCGGGCGGCTACCCTGGGGATGGCACTTCTCCCCTGCCTCCCACTCCTTCCTTCTCCGTCTGTCTGCACGCAGCAGTCCGCCCGCCATACGGGATCTACGGCATTTTTATCTGTATCGGGCTTTTGGCGGTGCTGCTCCTTTTCGTCATGCGGATCGGGTACAGCGACACCGGGGAATATGATGGGGACCGGAACTTCACCTATTCCGCCAAAGGCACTTACGGCACGTCCGGCTGGATGAGCCGTAAGGAGATGTCCGGCGTCCTGGAACTGGTGGCCGACCTGCGCCGGTATCAGGGGATCGTCCTGGGCATGCTGGAGCGGAAGGCAGTCTGCGTGCCGGAGAAGACACGGCTGAACAGCAATCTGGCAGTCTACGGCGCCAGCGGCTCCATGAAGACACGCTCCTTCTGCATGAACCGTATTTTACAGGGGGTATCCCGCGGGGAATCCCTGGTCATCTGCGACCCGAAATCGGAGCTGTACGAAAAGTCCAGCGAGTACCTGCGTGACAAGGGCTACACGGTCCGTGTGTTCAATCTGGTCAATCCGGAGAACTCGGATTCCTGGAACTGCCTTTGTGAAGTGGAAGGCCAGGAACTGATGGCACAGCTTTTTGTGGATGTCATCATCAAAAACACCACGGGCGGCGGCAAGGGAGACCATTTCTGGGATTCCGCTGAAATGAACCTGTTAAAAGCTCTGGTGCTGTATGTGGACAAGGGCTATCCCCCGGAGAACCGGAACATGGGCCAGGTGTACCAGCTCATCACTTTAAATTCGGAGACTGCACTGAACAGCCTGTTTGAAGTCCTTCCCATCAACCATCCGGCCAAGGCACCTTACAGCCTGTTCAGGCAGGCATCCGATTCCGTGCGCAGCGGCGTCATCATCGGCCTGGGGAGCCGCCTGCAGGTATTCCAGGCTGAACTGATCAAGAAGATCACTGCGCGGGATGAGATCGACCTGGAATTACTGGGCCAGAAGCCCTGCGCCTATTTCCTTGTGACCAGCGATCAGGACAGCACCTTTGACTTCCTGGCCTCCCTGTTCCTGTCCTTTGTGTTCATCAAGCTGGTGCGGTATGCGGACAAGAACTGCGAGGGCGGCCGGCTCCCCGTGCCCGTCCATGTCTTAGGGGAGGAACTGACCGCCTGCGGCACCATCCCGGACCTTTCCCGGCGCCTGAGTGTGATCCGGTCCTGGAACATCTCCATGTCCTGCGTGTTCCAGAACCTTGCCGGGCTGCAGAACCGGTATCCCTTAAACCTGTGGCAGGAGATCTTAGGGAATTGTGACGTCCAGCTCTTTTTAGGGTGTACCGATCCCCTGACGGCAGAATTTGTCTCCTCCCGTACCGGCCTCGCAAGCGTGGCGGTCTCCAGCAAGTCCAAACAGTTAGGCACCTGGCGGATCTCCAACTATACGCCGGAATACCGGGAGACCAGCGGCGTGGGGAAACGCCCCGTGCTGACGCCGGATGAGGTGCTGCGCCTGCCCATTGACGAGGCTCTGGTCATCATCCGTGGAAAGAAGACCCTGAAGGTGGACAAGATGGATTATTCCAAACATCCGGAATATCCCCTGCTGCGCTCCTGCAAGGCATCCGCCCACATCCCGGAGTGGAGGCGCCTGGAGATGGAAGCTGCTGCCGCACCGGAACCAGCGGTAAAGCCGGCACCACAAAAGACGGATGCAAAGCAGACATCAAAAGCAGCTGTAAAGCCTGCCACAAAAACAGGGGCAAAGCCTGCAGCAAAAGGAACGGTGAAGGCACCAGCCTCCGGCGCACAGCAGAAAGCGCCTTCCCCTCCGGCATCCGGTTCAAAAAAATCTGCCCCTTCCGGCACGCCCGCCGGGATTGTATCTGCGGACAAAGATTCCATCATGTCCTGAAACAAAACTGCTATGGAACGGTCCGTTTGGGAGACTGTGAAATAGAATAACAACACTATGGAGGTAAACACATGGCAAGAAAAAAAGAACTTATGGAACTGGAAAACCCTTCTTTGGAAGAAAACAATTCTTTGGACGGAACGGACACAGAAGCCGGGGCTTTCCACGGAGAGGGAGGCGGCACTCCTCCTGAAACTGACGGGGACGGCATGGACTTAAATGAACTGCTTGGCAGCATGGACCAGGAACCGGCTGCCGACCCGGACAGGACAGATGGGGATCTCCCGGAACTGACAGAGGAAGAGATCTTCGGGGAAACACCGGAAAATCCCGATGGCGCCGGCACTGTGCATGGTGCCTCTGAAGAAAGCGATACCCCCGGTGAAGCACAGCCGGAATCGGCAGCTCCGCCTGAACCAAACAGTGCCGCTGCAAAGACCAGACGCACCACCCGCAGGAAAAAAGAAGAACCCTCTACAGAAACTGACGGGGAAACGCAGCGGCCAAAAGCAGAGATGCCGGAGAGCATGGAAGCTGTACCTGACAACGTGCCCGATCCCCTGTCTGCTGCTGTCGATAAAAACGGGCTGGCGGATGAGACAGCAGATGGAATGGATGGCACCATTCCGCAGGAAGAAACGGAACCCGCTGGAACCGGGCCGGAAGATACACCTTTACCCTCCGCTGAAGACACAGCCGGAACCGCGTCTCCCCCTGCTACATCCTCTTCCCGCCGTACCGCTGCCAGAGGCAGAAAAGAAGATGCCCCGGTACTGACACTGGAGGTACGTGGGGAAGTGGAAACGAAAGAATCCCGTGACGATGCCATCTGGCATGAGATCCACAATGCTTACCGTACCCAGCGCATCCTTACCGGGCAGCTTGGCGGGATCGAGCAGACGGACAGTGGAAAGACCATCACCATTGTAGACTATAAAGGCTTCCGGATTGTGATCCCCTTAAAAGAGATGATGATCAACGTGGGCCGCAGCCCTTCCGGACAGGAATATGCGGAGTTCATGCTGCGCCAGAACAAGATCCTCGGCAATATGCTGGGCGCAGAGATTGACTTCATCGTAAAAGGGATTGATTCCAAAACCCGCAGCGTGGTCGCCAGCCGGAAGGAAGCCATGCTCCGGAAACGGCAGACCTTCTATCTGGATACGGATGCGGCAGGCATGTACCGCATTTACGAAGGCCGTATTGCCCAGGCCCGTGTGATCGCCGTGGCAGAGAAGGTCATCCGGGTAGAGGTGTTCGGTGTGGAATGTTCCATCATGGCCCGTGACCTGGCCTGGGAATGGATCGGGGATGCCCACGAACGCTTTTCCGTAGGAGACCAGGTTCTTGTACGCATCCTGAACGTGCGCCGTGACAGCCTGGAAGATATGGGTATCAAAGCGGACATCAAGAGTGTGTCCCAGAACACCAGCCATGACAACCTAAAAAAATGCCGCATCCAGAGCAAGTATGCCGGCAAGGTCACGGATGTACATAAGGGCGTGGTCTATATCCGCCTGTCTAACGGCGTGAATGCTGTGGCCCACTCCTGCTACGACTATCGGACTCCCGGCAAGAAGGATGATGTGAGCTTTGCCGTCACCCGGATTGATGAAGAACGGGGCGTGGCTGTGGGGATCATTACCCGGATCATCCGGCAGAATCTGTGATATTTTATATAAGACAAGGTCATTGTAACATTATTGTATTTTGATAACTTAATGTTGCAATGACCTTCTTATACTTTATAATTACAATCACGGAATTATTACGGCATCCGAACCATTTTTTTTCATATCAATTCCCCATACATATTTTCCGTTATCATAGTGATAAACAATAACATCTGGGTCATGTTGAGAACTGAACCCTGCACCTAAAAAAAATGTAAATGCTACTGATGATGAGATTACCATATGAATACATTGAATATCATATTTCTTAACGATTTCTCTTATTTTTGATAAAATTTGTTTTCGAAGATTTTCCGCTTGTGCATAATTTCCAATTATATCAAATCCTAAAGTTTGAAGTTGGAATCTAATAATATGATATTTCGTATTTGTGATAGATGCTATCTCTATATTTTTAATTTCTAATGATGTAGATATTGCAACAATCAAATTATTTGATTTACAACTTTTATTTTCTTCTGTTATCTCTTTAAAACTTGTTTCCCATTTTGTATCTGCAGAAGCATCCCACTCTTCAAAGTTTGCACTATTATTACGCGCTCTGTGAAACAAATGTATTTCTTGCTGATCCCCATACATATATCCGGCTCGAAAAATTAGTGGAGTATGAGCTATTCCATAATAACTATGTATCCCCTTTGTGGCAATAAAATCTTTTATCGCTGAATCCTGTTCCGTAATAATCTGATGAAGATCATTAGGGTAAGAATACCCTACATTGTCTAAATTCTTTTCCTTTATATAATATTCTTTTTTTACATTAGGAGATAGCGGCGCCATTCCATGTGCTAATGATACATGACACAGAACATTCATTCGTTTCTTCCATGCAAATAATATTATAGATATTACCAATAAGCTTCCAATTGGAAAACTTATTCTTTGTAAAGCCATC
>ERZ808029.782-NODE-782-length-14368-cov-4.063746_pt1 | contig 14368 bp, 14 predicted proteins | sample MGYA00380185_ERZ808029 | MGnify/ENA primary metagenome ERZ808029 (study PRJEB31490, sample SAMN06133404) | mouse gut metagenome | isolation source: M2_3 | host: mice | place: China: Chengdu | collected 2015-05 ... | reverse complement strand
ATGGGCTTTATAGGGCTGACCGCGCGCAGGCGGATATTTTTTCCCTGGCGATGGGAATTGACCACACAGATGCTGTGGTCCAGGCTTTTCAGTGTACTCTCCTGAGCCTCACATTCCCAAACCTCTCCATTTATACTTTCTGTCAGCTCTGTCACTGTGCCGTTCATGATAAATTTACCTTTTTTCATAATAAGTATCCTGTCAGCTATATACTCCACATCAGAGACTATATGTGTGGACAAAATAACGATCCTGTCCTTTGAAAGGCCGGAGAGCATATTTCTGAAATAGGCCCTCTCCTTTGGATCAAGGCCTGCGGTGGGTTCATCCAGGATCAGCACATCCGAACCCGCCAGCACCCATTTGCTGAATATGACCTTCTGCTGGTTCCCGCCTGACAGCTTGGATACATCCTGTTCCACGTTATAACACCTGATACTCAGTTTTTCCCTGTATTCATTTGCAGCCACCACCTCTTTGTTGCTGTCAATGGTGCCTCTTTCCACAAAGTTTCCCAGGCTGGGCAGGGTGATGTTATTGGTAATGGACTGTCCCTGTATCATCCCGTATGCATGGCGGTCTTCTGATACGTAGGCAATCCCGTTTCGGATGGCCTCCGGCACATTGCGGACCTGTATGGGGTTTCCGTTCATCCGCAGCTCACCGGATATATCCGTCCCGTAGCTCCTGCCGAAAATGCTCATGGCCAGTTCCGTCCTGCCTGCGCCCATCAGGCCTGCAATCCCAAGGACTTCCCCTTTCCTCACATACATGCTGATGTCGTGGAGTATCTGCTTTCCTGCGATTACCGGGTCATATACGTTCCAGTTCCTGATTTCCAGGCTTACGCCGCCAATGGCGCTTTCCCTGGCCGGAAACCGGTTGGTCAGCTCCCTGCCCACCATGCCCTTGATGATGCGGGCTTCGGTTATCTCATCCACTCCTTTGTATAAAGTCTCTATGGTTTCCCCGTCCCGGATAATGGTAATTGCATCGCAGACCTTTGTGACCTCCCTGAGCTTGTGGGAAATCAGGATGGATGTAATGCCCTGTTCCTTAAATTCCTGTATCAGGTTCAGCAGGGTGTCGCTTTCCTCGTCATTGAGCGCAGCCGTAGGTTCATCCAGGATAAGAAGCTTCACATTCTTTGATATGGCCTTGCAGATCTCCACCAGCTGCTGTTTGCCCACTCCGATGTTCTGTATCAGGGTATCCGGGCTTTCGTGAAGCCCTACAATGCCCATGAAACGTGCTGCCTCCCGCCTGGTCCGGTTCCAGTCAATGGACACGCCCCTTTTTATTTCATTTCCAAGATATATGTTCTCCGCAATGGAAAGGGACGGTATGAGGGCAAGGTGCTGATGGATGATTACAATCCCTTCTTTTTCACTGTCTCCAATGGAGCGGAACCTGCATTCCCTGTCATTGTAGTAAAAGTTCCCCTCATAGGTCCCCTGCGGATATACGCCGCTGATGATATTCATCAGGGTTGATTTGCCAGCCCCATTTTCACCGCACAATACGTGGATCTCCCCGCGCCTTACATTCAGTGAGACATTCTCAAGCGCCGTGACATTGCCGAACCGCTTAACCACCTTGTCAATCCTGAGTATGTAATCCTCTGGCATCCAGGTGCCTCCTTTCAATCATGATTCACCCATTATTTCTACGTAGACCGTCCTGCTCTGGGCGCCGTCAAATTCACAGAAAAAGATTTCCTGGGCGTCCCCCCGGACCATTTTACCGTCCCATACCGGGAAAACCGCATGGTTTCCCGTAAGCATGGCCCTTAGGTGGCCTGTGGGGTTTCCGGCCGTTGTGCCGTAGGAATGAAGCATCCTGCTGTGGGCATAATGCCCATATTCCGGAACCAGCCTCCACAGCATATCCTTCATGTCGCTCTGCAGGCATTCCAGGGCCTCGTTGGCAGTGATGCCTGTTGTTGTATGGGCTGTCATCACAAGGGCCATCCCCTCCCTGATCCCGGACTGTTCCACCAGTTCCTCCACCCGGTCCGTTATATTGATGAAATCATTGTATTTTGTTGTATGGATCACGAATTTCTCTAACCTAACCATGCCTGTTCCCTCTCTCCCAGGAATACCAACGCGTTGTCCTCTGTTATGAGTCCCACGGTTTCATCCCGCAAACCAAGTCTTTTTAAAGCTGCCAGCATCCTCATCTCCTCAAACCTGGGCATATTGGAACCGAACATCACCTTGTGGCGCAGGCTGCGGTCCAGCCACCCGTATCCCAGCTCCTGCTGAAACAGATATCCGTAAAATTCATAAGCGCTGTCAAAGTACAGGGCCGACGTATCCGCATACACATTGGGATACTTGAGGATCATCATGGCTGTTTCCTTCACCCATGGGAATCCCATATGGGCCAGGCAGAAACGCAGTTTTGGGAAATCCAGCGCAACCTCCTCAAAGTTCAGGGGATGGGAGTACTTTGCCAGTGTTCCCGGCTGCCATGTGAACCCTGCGTGGAACAGGATCGGCTTGTTATATTTCACACATGTTTCGTAAAGGCCGTACATCTTTTTGTCATTGGGATAAAAGCCCTGTTTGGAGGGGTGAAGCTTCAGCCCCGACAGGTTCAGTTCCCTGAACGCATATTCCAGTTTTTCCCCCGCATCCTCCTGATTGGGGTCCACGGAGGCAAACCCATAAAACATCCCCTCCCCCAGTTCCACCAGGTCCTTCATTTCCTCATTGGAAATCCGGTCGCCGGACACCGTGGAGTAATCATGGGGAAGAAGGAAGCACCTGTCAACTCCGGATGACCTCATCCGTTCCTTGATCCGCTTTACCTCAGCAACCCCGGTCTTATAATATGCCATATCGTTTCTGCGCCTTTGGGCCAATTCCTCATTCCCGCAGACCTCTTTTATGAATGCAGGATGATAGTGTGCATCGATTACCATATTGTCCTCCTTATTTAGCTGCTTTGTGATTCCGTATGAATCCGTCCACTTCTTCCCTGTATAAGGCGCCTTCCATGGGGCCTACATACATGGCCTGGAGGGCGCCGGCCGCATTGGCTAACGTACCCGCGTCCCGGATGCATTGTCCTTCCACAAGCCCTGTAATGAACCCTGCGCAGAATGAATCACCGCATCCGGTGGGGTCCTTCTCCTCTATGTGGAATGCAGGGATATGGCATACTCCTTCTGCTGTATAGACGTCACAGCCCGCGCAGCCCTTTTTCAGCACCACCGTCTTCCCCTGGGCAGCCAGGCCCCTGCATGCCTCCTCATCCGTATCCGTGCCCATCATCCTCCCCGCCTCCCCTTCACTGGGCAGGATAAGGTCGGCCCTGGTTATGAACGGCTTCATGATATCCATGATACCTGGTTGGTCATCCACGAAATTCGGGTCAAGACATACCCTGCTGTCAGCCGGTATGGCCTCCAGCAGCCTGAGCATTGCCTTTCTCCTGCCCACGTCGGATGCGATGCAAAGCACCTCCCCGCTGAAGTGTATCCACCTTGCTTCTTTCACGGCTTCCGCACAGATATCGCTTTCATTAAAATCGGAAAACGCAGTGTGCTCCATCACATTCAGGTATTCCCGTTTCCCATCCTTATCATATCTTACAAAAACAATTGCCGTGGATGCCCCATCCACCTTCCTTACATGTGACAGGTCAATCCCATCCCGCTCCAACCGGTTTAACACCACGTCTGAAAATGCGTCTGTGCCCGCGGTTCCCAAAAAGCAGCACTTTAACCCCAGCCTGGACGCAACATCTAACACAATACATGTATCCCCGCTTGGATAAGGGCCGGTAAAATCAGCTGGTTCTTCAAAGGAAACCCCTCTTTCCTTCCGCATGATTTCAACAATAGGAAAACCGACTGTTAACAAATCATACTTCATTGCTTCACCTCCAACACCGTTTATTGTCCTCATATGTCATAATACATTCTAATACACTATTTGTCAATATATATTATAAAATTAGAATATATTTTTATTTTATAGTACTTTTAACTATATTGTTTTATATTGTATTAATACATATCTATGTGCAACAGGGGAGGGGGAGCCTTGTTTGCACCGTATCATCTTGCCAAAAGCTGATTTATGTTGTATTATAATGTATTAAGAAAGGATTTTTGCCAAAGACTATTTTGGTATGATTAAGGTGAAGCGTATGTTTAATTTCGATTCAAACAGCATTGACCCCACCAGCATGATTCCTCTGTACAAGCAGGTCGCCAATGTGATAACCGAAGAGATTGACATGGGAAACATAGCCGCCGGGGAAAAACTCCCCTCCGAACTCCTGCTCATGAAGGTTTTCAATGTCAGCAGGGTGACCATCAGAGGGGCAATCCTGGAATTGGTGTCGGACGGGCTTTTAATCCGCAGTCAGGGAAAGGGAACCTTTGTGGCCCCAAAGAAAAAGCTTCAGTCTGCTAACGATACAACAGGACTTACCGAGTCCTGCAGGCGCCTGGGCAAAGAACTGCACTCCCAGGTGTTATCAGCTGGTTATTCCTATGCGACAAAAGCCGAATGTGATTTTCTGAAAATTGATGAAAGTGAACAGATTATAGAAGTGGTACGGTTAAGGTTTATTGACAGACGCCCCACCGTGATTGAGACATCCCACTTTTTAAAGAAATATGATTTCCTTCTCCATGAGAATCTGGAAGGTTCCATCTTTGAATGCTTCAACAAACACGGAATATCCGTACATACCAGCCAGCGGACCCTGGAGATATCCACTGCCACTGCCTATGAGGCGGAGCTGCTTGAGACAAAGCGCAATTCCTCCCTCCTGCTGTTCAGGGATTTCCAGTCAGGCGGGTTTGATACCCCGCTGTTCGTTGCAAAACAGCTGTACAATACGCAGGATATGGTTTTTTATTTATAAGGCGGATGAGACGGTTTCCTATGAGGGTAAAATAAAACGGCTGCTGCCAGGACAGGTAATACGCACCTGTGCTGACAGCAGCCGTTGTTCTTATCATGATCTTTGTCCTTATTAAAAGCTTCTTTTTGTCACCCAGTTCAGAACCCGCTCCCAAAGCATACGGTTGCAGTCCGACCCGCAGAAATCAGCAGGCATCCAATGTGGAGCGCAGTCACTGGCCCATGCAAAGCTCCTGCCTTCCCCATATGTACCCAATGCAAGGATTGGGTCGCCCTTCCAGGATATCACCACATCCGCATCCGCCTTGGCAGCCAGCTTATTATATCCCAAAAGCGGCGGCCATTTTTCCGGCATCCCTGCCAGCAGCGGATGGCTCTGGGGGTTTATTTCCAGGACCAGGCCTTCCGGATGTTCCTCCCGGTCGTCCCCTTCCATCATGGTAACAGGCAGCAGTTCCTCAATAACCGTGTTATGCCACTTGCCCTTTCCCTCAATCCCCATAAAGGTCATATATCCCCCCATCATACCAAAGGCCCCGCCTTCCTCAACATATCGGGCTATGGCCTGAAGGCGGTTGGGAGTGGGTATGCTGCGGAAAAAAGTATCGGGATGCAGCAGGAATGTATTGGCCCCCACGTCGCTGACAATCACCACGTCGTACTGTTTCAGTTCCTCTGCCGTGGATGGGAATTCCTGTAATACCAGGTGGGCAGGGATATGGGTAATCTCAGCATAATCCTTCATGACCTCCCTTACCCTGCCGATTTCTGTCTCATACCCGCCTATTGTAAACTGGTCAAATCCTTTTGTTTCTATGGTTGTGAAAAACCATGATTCCCCTGCAAACAAAACCTTTATTTTATCCATTACAGCCTCCTAGCATGTCCATTTCATTATCATCTTTGCATATGTTTCAATTGCCATTAAAAATTGGTCCTTGGGCAGGAATTCATTTACCTTGTGGGCAAAATGGCAGCTGCCGGGTCCATATACCACCGTGGGTATCTTAAGGATATTGGTCAGATGGCGTGCGTCACATCCGGCTGTCATGCCTGAAATCACACGTTTCCCGGTAACCTCCCCTGATATGTCCGCCAGCGTCTGTACCAGGGGATGTCCGGTGTCTGTCTCAAATGGGGAACAGTCCTGATACCACTGCAGTTTCACCGGATGCTCCTTAAGCCAGCCGTCCCCCTGGCACATAAGGCCGATATGCTGTTCCACTTCCCGGGCCACCTCGTCCTTGTCCACGGTATGGCGGACGCCAAATGCGTCTGTCTCTGAAGGAAAATATTCCACATCAAACTTCAGCCTGCAGCTTTCAGCCACCGTGGAGGCAGCAACCCCTCCTTCTATGCAGCCAATATTGATTGTGGGCGGAGCCAGAAGGGGATGGCGTTTGGTCGTCATCCATTTTGTCTCCAGCTCCCGGAGTGAGTCAATTACCTTTGTCATCTTATCAATGGCATTGACCCCAAACCCTTTCAGGCTGGCATGGATGGGAATGCCTTCCACGTCCGCCTGTACCAGCCATGCGCCGCGGTTTGCCGCAAACACCTCCAGGTTCGACCCTTCTGCAATGATTGCCCCGTCAGCCCGGTATCCCCTGTCAGCACAGGCCAGGGTCCCGTTTCCTCCGCCTTCCTCGTCCACCACACTCTGGACAAGGATGTCGCCCCTGGGCTTTATCCCCATGGAGAGCACCAGTTCCAATGCCAGCACAAGGGCGCTTAGACCGCCTTTCATATCATCGGTTCCCAGCCCGTACAGGCGTCCGTCCCGTTCCGTCATCTTCCAGGGGTCTGTCTCCCAACGGTCCAGGTCCCCGGATGGCATGGTATCCATATGACCATTAAGGATCAGGGACTTCCCTCCCCCGGTTCCCCTGTATGTCCCCACCACAACCGGCCTTCCCGCATAGCTGTGGCCCTGATTATAGCCCGGATATGCCTTCATCCGTTCATTGTCCGGTTCAAATATATCTACCTCGCAGCCAAGGCGTTCCAGGAACCCGGCCATATACATCTGCGCAGCGCCCTCCTGCCCATCCTCGCCATGACGTATGACAGAAGTATCAAAGCCCACCAGCTTACTCAGAAAGTCCAGATAATAGTCCTGCTTCCCATATATCATCTTCTTTAGGTCATCCATCCGTCTGCCTCCCTGCACATGAACCTGTTTTGGGACCCAAGCCCGCCATGTGCACTAATTGCTCTTAATCCTGTCCAGGCCAACCGCTATCACGATAATCATACCCTGGACAATCAGCTGCCAGTTTGTGGAGATATTCATTAAATTCATTCCATTGGTTATGATCCCCATAATCAATGCACCCAAAAACGTTCCCCACAGCCTTCCCTTTCCGCCCGTGGTGCTGGTGCCGCCGATTACACAGGCCGCAATGGCATCCAGCTCCAGCCCGTTCCCCGCGCTGGGCTGGCCTGAGAACATCCTGGATGAAAGGATGATTCCCGCAATCCCTGCCGTAAGCCCGCAGATGATATAAATCAGGATTTTATTCTTTACCACCGGAACACCGGAAAGCCTTGCCGCCTCAATGTTGCCTCCGATGGAATATGCACTGCGGCCGAATTTCGTATATTTAAGCACTGCAAAGCCAATCACATAACAGACAGCCATAATCACAACAGGGACCGGTATAGGGCCTGCGTATCCCCGTCCGATTACCTTGAAGCTGTCAGGGAGCCCGGTGATGGAATAGGAATTGGTAATGACAAGGACAATGCCCCTGGCAACGTTCAGCATGCCCATGGTCACGATAAAAGACGGGATTTTTGCAAACACATGGATTGACCCGTTGATTGCCCCGCAAAGGGCCGCCGTACATAATGCCAGAAGGATGGAAACCGTCATCCCAAAGCCATCCCTCAGGCACATGGTAACAATAATCCCGGACAGGGCGCAGATAGACCCCACACTCAGGTCTATCTCTCCTGAAATCAGTACAAACGACATACCAATCCCGATAATTGCCACGATTGTCACCTGCCGGATGACATTGATGATATTATCCGGGGTCAGGAACACGGGCCGGATAACGGATAATATGACAATCAGCAAAGCAAGTATCATAAAAATCCCCATATCGTTCCAGCTTACATTGATTTTGCTGCTTCTTACCTTCTCCATCTTATCTGCCTCCTGTTGCGTAACTCATAATCTTTTCTTGTGTTAATTCTTCTTTCATCAACATGCCAGCTACTTTACCTTCACACATGACATAGACCCGGTCACACAACCCGATGATCTCCTGCATTTCTGAAGAGACCAGTATGATGGATTTCCCCTCTCCCGCCAGCTTTACAATAATGTTATAAATCTCCATTTTCGCATTTATGTCAATTCCCCTGGTAGGTTCATCCAATACAATGATATCCGGGGCACAGTTCAGCCATTTGGCCAAGACCACCTTTTGCTGGTTCCCCCCGCTCAGATACTTAGCCAGCTGCTTTTCTGACGGGGTTTTTATCATGAGACTGTCAATATAATATCTGCACAGCGCCTTTGCCTTCCCTATGGAGAACAGCCCATGGTTCATGGAATTGTCCATTTTTGCCATTACTACATTATCCATCACGGACAGTTCCGTTACCAGTCCTTCCCGTTTCCTGTCCTCCGGGACAAAACCGATTCCCCTATGGATGGCGTCCCCAGGAGAGTGGATGGGAACTGTCCTGCCATTTATCATTATCTGTCCCTTGGATTTCGGGTCGGCGCCAAACACGGCTTTCAGGGTTTCCGTACGTCCGGCTCCCACTAGCCCGGCAAATCCAAGGATTTCCCCCTGTTTCAGATAGAAGGAGACATTCCTGACCTCAGTACCGCTGCTGATATCCCGGGCCTCCAGGACTATATCGCCGATTACATTGTGTTTGCCTGGAAATACCTGTGAAAGGGAACGTCCCACCATGTACTCAATCAGCTTGTCCACCGTCACATCCCGTATCATACCGCCGGCAATATAGGCGCCGTCCCGCATCACTGAATATGAATCACAGATTTCAAAGATTTCTTCCATGCGGTGGCTGATGTAAACCATGGTTATCCCTTTCTTCTTCAGATTTGAGATAACCTGGAACAGTTTTTTTGTCTCTCCTTCTGTCAGCGCTGAGGTCGGCTCATCCATGATTAATACCCTGGAATTCAGGGAAATCGCTTTGGCAATCTCCACCATCTGCTGCTGCGCCACGCTCAGGGAGGACACTGCCGCCTTTGTGTCTATATCCACATCAATCTGTTTCAGCACATCAGCCGCCTGGCTGTTCATCTGCTTCCAGTCCACAAAAATCCCTCTTTGCGGCTGCCGGTGCAGGAAAATATTTTCAGCAACAGACAATTCCGGAATCAGGTTTAATTCCTGATATATGATGGCAATGCCCAGCTTTTCTGAATCACTTGTGTTTTTAATGGTTACTTCCCTGCCATCCACAAGGATTCCTCCTGAATCCTTTGTATATGCCCCTGAAAGGATTTTCATGAGCGTTGATTTACCTGCCCCGTTTTCCCCCATCAGGGCGTGTACCTCACCGCGCCTTATCTGGAAACTGATATCCTTTAAGGCCTTTACTCCGGTAAATGATTTGTTAATCCCCCGAAATTCCAGTATATAATCATTCTCCACGTGCTCACCACCTTATGTTGTTTAAAATAAGCAGTCTGCTTCCAGTATAATGTTCGAGTATGGGGTAAATTCCCCTGTCCGTATGACAGCTTTCGCCTTTTTAGACAGCTCCTTTACCTCTGCGTGAGGACGTATCTCCAATGGGAATTCCTTACCCACGGCCTCCCGGATTTTAACCCCCATCTGCGGGCTGACTTCCTCCTGCTCCATATCAATGATTCCTTTTTCCACCAGCATTTCACTCATAACAGCTTTCAATACATCGATAAATGATGGAACCCCGCAGACCACCGCCAGGTCAATCAGCTTTACCCCTTCCGGTACCGGCATTCCCGCATCGCCTATTAATATAATGTCCTCATGGGCCAATTCCGCAATGGTCCTTGACAGTTCCCCATGAAGCAGTCCTATTTTCTTCAATCTTACGCCCTCTCTTTCCCCTGTTCCATCCATTGGTTTTCCCTGGCCGGTCCTTGTCTGGACCGTATCCTGCCTTACTGAAGATCCTTCAGGTAAAGAATGCCGTCAGCCGTATAAACGCCAACTTCCACCCCAATTTCCTTATCCAGGGTTTCCCCATTTAATACTCTGGTCACGCTTTCCACACATGTCTGTCCCAGCTTATCAGGAAACTGGATGATGCTTCCCTTGTAACAACCTTTTTCTGCAATTGCAGCCTGCTCCTCTTCGCTGGCGTCAAATCCGATAATCGATATGGCCCCATCCCTTCCGGCTGCCTGGATTGCATCATATGCGCCCAGACCGCCCTGGGCGCTGTAGGCAAATACCAGATCGATTTCAGGATTCGCGGTCAGCAGATCTTCCATGGTGCTCATGAACGCTTCCCTTGTATCCGCGCCCTGCTCCGCAATGATTTTTGCATCCGGCATTATCTCTGCAATGGTTTCCTTAAAACCGTCAATACGTTCCACGGCCGCGGAAGACAGCGGGTTAGTCAGCAGGACGATATTCGGGCTCTCCCCTTCATACTTGTCAGCGGTCCATCTCGCAGCCAGTTCACCGCCCAGGAAGTTATCCGAACCAATATAGGTTACATATGTCCCGGCAGACGGCTTCATGTCCACGGTAATGACCGGGATGCCCTTTTCCTCCGCGGTTTCCAGTGCAGTCACGATACCCGCCGCATCCACTGCGTTCAATATGATTGCATCCACATTCTGGGCGCAGAAGTTTTCCACGGCATCAATCTGTGTCTGTAAATCAAGGGCCGGATCATTAAATACAATCTTATAATCATCCCCGGCAGCTGCTTCTATTCCCGCCTTCATATCCTGAAAGAACTCATATTGCAGTGTCATCAGGGATACGCCGATTACTTTCTTCCCGTCCCCCTGATCTGCTGTTTTCTGGCTTTCCTGCTGCGTGCCCTCAGACCCCGTTTGTGTGCCGGCAGTACCTGCGCCGTTCCCCGCCGGCGTACTGCAGCCGGTGACTGCTGTCATTACCAACATTGCTGCCGTTACCGCCATTGCCATCATTTTCTTCATTTCTTTTGTCCTCCTTCTCCATAAGTAACTCTTCCTGTTTCTTTTTTATCTCTTTATCACATTCAACTGTTCCAGAAGGTCCAGTGAAATCCTGACCATGACGCTCATGTTCTTGAATTTGCTTTCCTCAAAAATGTCTTTCGGGGAATGAAGGATCCCCTGATCATTAAATGTCAGCATACAGGCCGGAATCCCGGCTGAATAGTAAGGTTCCTGATCGCTTCCCGGCGGAGGCGGACACTTGTATAAAGCGTCAAAATGTTCGCTGCTTTTTTCGAGGATTGCGCGTATCTTCCTCTCAAACGGTTCCGGCCCGCTCCAGACTTCCAGCACCTCTTCCCGGCCAACCCCGTCAATACACAGGACCATCCCGATGTCATCGTCCGCACACTGCCGGCATCTGTGGCGCGATCCCACCAGATTAAACTCCTCGCCGTCCGTAAGCAGCAATTCAATCCGGGTATTCAGGTGATAATTATGTAACTGTCTCCCAATTTCCAGAAGAACGGCTGCGCCGGAAGAATTATCATAGGCTCCAGGCGTATTGTAGACAGTGTCGTAATGGGCGCAGAGCACTACCTTCTTATTCCCCTCTCCCAGCAGGCCCACCACATTGTAGCATCTGGCATCCGGCAGCTTCCTGCAATGGGCATGGCCCCTGACCACTGTATGGTTTCGTGCCGCCGCCTCAAAGAAATCTTTTTCCTCAATTCCCACAATGTAATGGGGCAGTTCGCTGTGTCCAGTGAACAGCATCTGTGGAATCGCTTCCCCATTTCCCCTGACCGTAATGTATGCCGTGATTTCCCCGGATTTGTCCACCACCGCATAGCGGTCCCATACATACATGTTCCAGATACGGTTGTGCCCCGCAAATATCAGCCTTCCCTCAAATCCGTCCGATGCGCCGCTGCCAAGAAACAGATAGGACTCAAGTCCCCTTGGGGCAGGCGATACTATCTCCAGATTCCAGTTTTCCACTTCCCATGCTTCTGCACCATAGCTTTCCTGGTAAGCGTCCGGAGTCAGCTTTTTCATCTCTTTGGTCAGATAATCGCTGCATTGTTTCAATGAAGCTGAACCAAAGGGCCTGGGACCATAGGATATGATCTGTTTCCAGTTTTCCTTCATCTGTTGATAATCTTCATTCTTCATACACCATTCTCCTGTCAGCGCCGCGTCCTGCCCGGCATGCCTGGCTTATAAAACGCGGCCCATAAATATTTATATTATGTTGAATCCCTTACAAGCAGCTCAGACTTCAATACAACAGATTTGGGGGAATATGTATCCCCTTCTTTCATTTCCATACGCTCCAACAATATCTGCGTACCAATCTTCGCAAGCTCCATGACCGGCTGCCTGACCGTGGTCAGGGCCGGGGTCACCAGGGACGCAACCGTAATATCATCATATCCAACAAGGGCCATGTCCTGGGGCACCTTATAGCCATTCTGTGACAAGTAGCGCAATGCGCCAATCGCAGACATATCATTGGCGCAAAATACAGCGCGGGGCGGCTCCTTAAGCTGCATCAGCCGTTCCATGGCTGAATAGCCGCCTTCCAATGTATAGCGACCATCTACCTCGTATTCCTTAACCGGCTCATACCCATGTTCCCGCAGCGCTGCCTGATATGCTTCTTTTCTCTGGACCGCCATCATGGATGCCTGGTTTCCCCTTATATGGGCAATTCCTTCATATCCCTTTTCTATCAGGTAATCAACTGCTGCGTAAGCGCCTGAATAGTTGTCAATCTTTACCGAATCAAACCGGCTGTCCCCGGAATCACGCTCCAGCAATACAACGGGCACCCGGATGTTCAGGTCCGTCAGGTGCTGGACCGGAAGATTGACGCCCACGATCAGGATTCCATCAATCCTTCTCTGCTCCAACATCCTCAGACACTCGATTTCCCGGTTAATATCCAGATTTGAATCACACATCAGGATATTATACCCGGAATCCCTGAGTTCGGTTTCAATCCCCTGTATCATCTGCAGGAAAAACGGGTTTGCCAGATCATTGATGACCAGCCCTATGACCTTGGACGCCTTTCCCTTCAGGCTCCTGGCCGCATTGTTCGGCGCATAGTTCAGCTGTTCAATCGCATCTTTGATTCTTTCTTTTGTCTCGTCCGACATATGTCCCCGGTCCTGTTCATTCAGATATCTGGATACAGATGTCTTGGAAACCCTGGCTAATTTTGCTACGTCAATAATCGTTGCCATCTCATACCTCCGCTTTCATCACTGTCCTGTCCTTCTTTTTAAGTCCCGCCCGGGAGGGGGAACGTTTCCCTAAATGGTTAAAATAAAAAGAAGGAGTAGTCACTTATTCTTCTTCGGATTAAGTATACTATATATATTTTTTTTTGACAATGCTGTTATGGAGGCAGCTTATGATCCAGCCCGCTAGGGGAACGTTCCCCTAATTGGGTAAAGCGCAAGGGATTCTTCCCTTTTGGATTAGGGGAACGTTTCCCTTACTATGTAAATGATTATAGCATAATCTTTAAACTTGTCAATACTATTCTGAAAAATTTATTCATGCTGCCGCCCCCCGGTCTGTGTATGCCCCGGTTTTCACCAAAAAGGACTTCATACATCCCTGCATGAAGTCCTCTGAATCTGCTATTAATATAAATTAATCACAGGTATATGGCATAAGAGCGATATGACGTGCACGCTTAATAGCTACAGTCAGGGCTCTCTGATGCTTTGCACAGTTGCCGGTGATACGGCGGGGAAGGATTTTACCTCTCTCTGATACGTATCTCTTTAACTTGTTAACATCCTTGTAATCAATTGTGCCGTTCTTATCGCCACAGAATACACAAACTTTTTTTCTTCTGCGCATTCCGCCTGGTCTTCTCATCTTAGCGCCATCTGGTCTATCTGTTTTATTAAATGCCATTGGTGTTGTCCTCCTTTATTATTCAACCATGGAACATCCTAGTTAAAGGGAAGCCCTTCGTCCTCCACTCCATCCGGAATGTTCATAAACCCATCACCAATCGCACTGGTAGGAGCCGGTCTCTGAGATGGGGCTGACTGTGCATAGCCGCCCATGTCAGATGCTGAGCCCTTACTGTCTGCGAATTCCTGGTCATCAAGGATGACCTCGGTGGTGTATACTTTCTGACCTTCTTTATTCACATAGCTTCCTGTCTGAAGTCTGCCGGATACAAGCACACGCATGCCCTGACGGAAATACTTCTCCGCAAATTCCCCTGCACGGTCAAATGCCACGCAGTTGATGAAATCTGCTGTCTGCTCCCCGCCATCCTGGCCTCTGCGTCCTCTTCTGTCTACAGCAAGGGTATACCTGG
>ERZ808029.781-NODE-781-length-14397-cov-4.331774_pt1 | contig 14397 bp, 8 predicted proteins | sample MGYA00380185_ERZ808029 | MGnify/ENA primary metagenome ERZ808029 (study PRJEB31490, sample SAMN06133404) | mouse gut metagenome | isolation source: M2_3 | host: mice | place: China: Chengdu | collected 2015-05 ... | reverse complement strand
TGCTGGTTATCCACAATGAAGGCTGGTATAACACAAAAAAAATTCAGCATATTTTTGGGGGCGTCTGAACTGTTACAAAATATCAGTGATACGCTCCCTTCTAGGTAGACAAGAAAAATAATAAAAACTTGCTACTTAGGAGGGAGTAGATTTTATGTCCAAAAGAAAAGTATACCTTGAAAATAAAAATTTACAAGTCGTATATTACTTGTAAACATGATTGAAAGTTATATTGCGTATTACAGCAACAAACAATTACAAAGGCATCTGGGAGTTTCAACTCCGATGGAAAAACACAGACAGTAAAAGTTGGCAGCATAGAAACTGCCACCAGTTTTTATTTGGTGGCAGAAATAATTTTTTTAAACTGTTTACTTGACGGGGAGCAATTCACATCGTCAGTAGGATTTCATTTTTTTCGTTAAGAAGACTGGCAGGAATGTAATTTTCGGCAAGCTCCGTACCGTTAAGGACAAGCTTCTGCACGCCGGATTCCTTCCGGTTTGGATTTTGAATAACAATATGAAGGTGTTTTCCGCGGAAATCTTTATTAATTTCCAGGCAGTCCCAGTTTTTGGGAATCGAAGGCGAAAGCCTGATTCCAGTTAAATCCGGACGGATGCCAAGGATGCCTTCAACACATCCGACCATCATCGTGGAAGCTGTGCCAGTCAGCCAGTGGACATGGGAACGTCCGGGATGTCTGCTGGCGCTGCCCTCGGTGAACTGTCCATAGCAGTACGGTTCTAAGCGGCGGATTTCGGCGCGGCCGTTCTGTGCGGACGGCGCATTTTCCATGAAGTAAGTAAAAGCATGTTCTCCGTGTCCGCACATGGCTTCGGCAAGAATCAGCCAGCCCTGGGATTGGGAGAAAATTCCCGCGTTTTCCTTGGTTCCCTGGTTATAGATAACAGACAGAGCACCGTCAAAAGCATGACTGTGGTAAGGCGGGTTCATCAGGACAGCCCCGTATTCGGTGTTCAGATTCCGGTAAACAGCTTCTAAAGCTATGTCTGCCTGTTCTTTAGAGGCAAGCCCGCTGATAACTGCCCAGCTTTGCGGATTCAGCCAGAGATTCGCCTCTTTATCAGCCCCTGCCCCGATGCGTTCTCCTGCCTGGGTATAGCCGCGGATAAAGCGGTCGTTGTCCCAGTACAGGCTTTGGATAAGCTTTCCGGTTTCTTCCAGCTTTTTTTCCCAGTATTCGCTGCTTTTCATGTCATTTTTGCAGCGGGCAAACTGGCAGATAATAGATATGGCATAATAAAACTGCATGGCTACAAAGGAGGATTCTCCGTCTGCCCCCAGGCGCAGACAGTCGTTCCAGTCCGCATGAAGCCCTGCCGGTGTGCCGTGAGGCCCAAGGTGGCTGAAAGAAAACTGAAGCGCCCGGGTTAAATGCTCATAAACGCTTCCTTCTTCTTTATCGGCAAAGGGGATAACTTCGTCAAGGAAGGCCGTATCTCCGGTTTCGGCGATGTATTTATAAACCGTTGGAAACAGCCACAAGGCATCATCGGCACGGTAGGCAGGATGTCCGGTTTCCTGACGATAAGAGGCGTCTTCCGGAGTGTCCTCATGTCCCGGATGGTGTGTAAATTTGACCAGGGGTAGCCCGCCCCCGTGGCTTACCTGGGCAGAGAGCATAAAGCGGATTTTTTCTTTTGCCATTTCCGGCGCAAGGTGGATGATTCCCTGAATATCCTGCACCGTATCCCGGTAGCCGTAGCCGTTGCGCAGACCGCAGTAAATCAAAGAGGCTGCACGCGACCAGATAAAAGTGATAAAACAGTTATAGGCATTCCAGGTATTGATCATCGTGTCAAATTCCGGGCTGGGGGTATGAACCTGAAAGTGTTCAAGCTTTTTCTCCCAGTCATGGGATAATTGAAAAACCTCTCGGGATATTTGCTGTTCTGGTTCGGTATAATGGTTAATGATGTTTTCTGCTTCATCCGAACTTCCTTCACCAAGGAGAAAAACAACCGTTTTTGTTTCCCCGGGTTTTAGTGTAACCGTGCAGGATAACGCTCCGCAGGAATTTTCATTGTAGCTTAAAGTATTTCCCAGACTGCCCGAAGAAACACCCTGCGGATCACCGTAACTGTGATATTTCCCCAGAAAAATTTCCTTATCTCCGCAGTAAGAAGAAACCTCTGCACCGGCCAGACCAAAAAAGCGCTCCAATACCTGTTTTTTATCTACCTGTTCATCTTCGGCAAGAGCATCGAGGTTGCCGTGTATCTGTTGGATAATCCGGTTTTTTTCAAATAAGGTTCGTGTGATAAACAGGGAGTACTGCAGGTTTACCTGATCCTGCTCATAATTGCCGTGATTGGTAAATTCTGCATAACCAGTTAAGGTAAGGTTCTTTGTACAGTCTGCATGGTTGGTTACGGAAATCGACCAAACTTCATAGTTTTTTTCTGCGGGTACATAGTACAGGGCTTCGGCATGGACACAGGCGTAGTCGGAAATCATCCGCGTATAGCCAAGACCATGGCGGCACTGGCTTTTGTAGACGGAGAGATCTTTTCCCACCGGCTGCCAGGAAGCAGACCAGTAATCTTTCGTGTCCTGGTCATAAAGATAGAGATAACGCCCAGGCTGGTCAAAGTGATTGAATACATAGCGCAGTATCCTGCCGTTTGCCCCTGAACGGGCAAAGCTGTAGCCTCCGGCGTTATTGGAGATGATTGCTCCGTATGCAGGAGAACCCAGGTAATTCACCCAGGGAGCAGGTGTGTCGGGACGTTCAATTACATATTCGCGGTTTTTATTATCAAAATAACCATAGTTCATAAGTTATACACAGCCTCCTTGTAAAGTAATAATAATAGTGTGTTGATTTCCGGACAGTGCGGTGAGCTGACAGCGAGGAAGCAGAATAAAAGCTTCTTCATTTACCGTGAGTTCCATTCCGTCACAGGATGCCGATTCAATAATATAGCTGCCAAAATCTCTGCCCTGAGGATTGCGGTAAATAATCTCCAGTGTTTTTCCTGCAAATGGAATCGTAATGGAAGCAGTGCCTGTCTGGTCAAATTGTTCCGCAAGCAGCTTGGGATGGAGAACAAGGTTTCCGGCTTCGCCTCTGACGCCAAAGACTTCGGCAATCATAGTCATCATCAGCCAGCTTGCCGCACCAGTTAAGTAGGAATACATTCCACGTCCGTCTGCACGGAAATATTCGGGTATGCCAGGATAAATATGGCTGACGGAAAAATTCATGGCAGTATCGATCAGGGTCTTTAATGCTTTCCAGCCTTCCTTAACAAAACCGCGGCGGTACAGGGCATTGGCGTACATTACGGTCATATGGGAGAAGACGGCGCCGTTTTCTTTTTCCCCATAGGCAAACCCGAACATCCGTCCCATATCTAATTTTACTTCACGGAAATCGGTATTTAAGCGGTAGCCGCCGGCTTCTTTCTGATAGAGGTAGCTGTCTGCGCTTTTTACGATTTTCTGGATGTGACTGTGTTCTGCCACGCCGCTCATAATAGAGAAAACCTGTCCAGTCAGCATCATCCGCACCTGATTGTTAAATATCCCTTCTACAGCTTGTCCGTGGTTGTCATAGTAGCTGTTAAACCAGCCTTCATCGTTTTTACCGGTAATCCATTCATTATTTCGGATATAGTTCATTAGCCAGTTGGCTTTTTCCGACAGATTCAGTGCAAGGAAAGACAGGGAAAAACTTTTTTTTCTTCCGCTGACCGTGTGCCGGCACCGGGTAGTGTAGTCAGCCAGGATTTTCTGCTTTTTTTCTGTGTCCTCAAAGATTTCCGGATCATTGTCCAACAAAACAGATATTTCTTCCAGCAGATCCACCGAGTCGAGTGAAGTATTTGCCTGCAGAAGGCCAATCAGGGCAGAAAGTTCCAGAAGATTTCCGGCATAGGCACAGGTAAAGGCTACGCTTTCCCCGTGTTCGGATGCCATATCCAGGGCATCGTTCCAGTCGGCATCGCGCAGGCGGCAGAGATTGTGTGCTCCGGTTTCAAAAAATGAAGTGAGATTCTGGATCAGCAGGTGTTCCAGAATACTTCCCCGATAAAGGCTGTTTTCATTTGTGCGCTGTTCGTTACCGTCCTCGGCTTTCCAGAGAGTATCCGCGGCAGTTCCCCGCATGGTCTGCCCGTCTTTAAAATACGGCGCCGTCTGGTTTAAGATTTCAAAATCACCGGTCTGGTCAATATAGAGTTTTGTGGTCATTAAGGGCCAGAGTGCGTGATCCATCCAGACCCGGCTGATTCCGTTGCGATCGGCAAAAAAACTTCCATCGCTGCTTCCGATAATCGTAGCATTCGTCCCGTCAATGCGCACGCCGCCGTAATTGGCAACGATGGTCTTTCTCACACTCTGCGGCTCCGTAAAAAGTAAAGAAAGGCAGTCCTGCCATAAGTCCCGCCATCCGCGTCCTCCGCGACCGTAATCGTGGTGGGGCAGGAAGGAACAGCCAAAGAGCCTGCGCAGAAACGGTTGGAAGCAGACCCATTTCATCCAGCAGTCAGTATCGGTATTTCCTGTGCGGAAGCTGGCAGCTACCTGGTTCTTCCAGTAGGTTTTTGTCTCATTCAAGGCTTTTTCTGCCTTATTTGCCGTGGAGTAGCGTTCGGCAAGGGAAAAGATTTCTTCTTTGCTATCTTCCATTCCAAGAAGGATGATGTAGGAAGCTTCTTCTTCCGGCGCAAGGGAAACCGGAGGGAAACAAAAAGCGCCCATTGCTTCTTTTCCGGCAGCGCTGCTTCCTGCCGGACAGCCCTTAGATGGTGCATAGACTGCACGGGGGTGGAGGAAGGTTCCGCCTTCACCGATAAAGTCTTCTACCGTAGGATAAAAGCTTTCCGGTGTGCTGCCGTCTCCGGTGTATCCCAGAACATAGTAAATATGACGGTTTGGACGGTGCCCTTTTTCATCGAAAGCCATGGTGGGTGAAACAAAAACGCCGTGGCTTTCTGTCGTTATCCGGTGGAGCATCGAAGTTACGTTCCGGTGATCCCGGAGATTATCTGCGCTGCGCCCATAGATAGGGACGGCAGCATAAGCAGTAATCGTCCGGGATTTTGCCGCCTGATTTTTTATAGTAACATACATGATTTCCACGTTGGCATCCCATGGAATAAAGGAAGTAACCGATGAGGTCAGGAGGAGTTTTCGGGAAGATCGCGTAATGCTGTGCCACATCAAACCGGCAGTCAGCTCGCTTTCATCCTGTTCGTCGGTAAACCTAAAAGCCTCCTGTTCTGCACTGGCACCGGCTGCAGCATAGACACCAACACCTTCTACCCTGCACCAAAAATTTCTTACGGATCGGTTATTATGCAGGTTTTCTGCGCTTACCGGTTCTAACAGGAAGGTTTCTTGATCCATTTTTGCATCCCCGCCGAGATTTGGCGTAACCGAACTCTTTAGGCCTTTGGTGGAAGCAAGGGGAAAATACAGGTAGCTGATATTTTCCGGCTGTTTCAGGCAGAAGCTTCCGTCTTCATTCATAAAGTGAATATCCTTCAATTTAGATACTCCTTTCTTTTTGGTTTTGTTATCAATGATAAGATAGAATCATCATAGAGGAAATTTTCGGCAAAAAAAATAAAAAACAGGAAAAAAATATCAGATTGATGACCTAAAAGTGGTGAAGCAAACGAAAATAGAAAATAACTTTAAATTATAACAGGAAACAGCCAGAAAACGGAAGAAGAAAAATCATACGGAATGTATCATGAATTTGACATTTTGTTAAAATCCATAATATATCTGCGGTAAAGATTACGCTATAATTTCCTCATAAGTTAGCAAGAAGGTGAAACCAAAACAGCAGAAGGAGGATTTTATCATGAAAAAAAGGACAATGAGTATTTTACTGGCAGCAACCATGGCAGCAGGTTCACTGACAGGATGCGGCAGCAGCAATTCAGGTTCGGCAGCATCCGGCGGGGAAGAAGGAAAAGTAATTAATATTTATTCCTGGAACAACGAGTTTAAAGAACGTGTGGAAGCCGTTTACCCGGAGGTTGCCGAAACTTCCAAGGATGGCACGGTGACAACCTTAAAGGACGGAACGGAAATTCATTGGATTATTAATCCGAATCAGGACGGTGTTTATCAGCAGAAGCTGGATGAGGCGCTGTTAAAGCAGGCCGATGCCCCCGCAGACGATAAGGTGGACATCTTTTTATCGGAAACAGACTATGTTAATAAATATACCGATGCCGACGCCAATGTAGCCATGCCGCTTAAAGATTTGGGCATTGACCCGGAAACCGATCTTGCCGATCAGTATGCATTTACCAAAGTAACGGCTTCGGATGTTAATGGCATACAGCGCGGCTCAACCTGGCAGTGCTGCCCTGGTCTTTTAGTTTACCGCAGGGATATTGCAAAAGATGTTTTTGGGACAGATGATCCGGTGGCTGTAGGTGAGAAAGTTAAAGATTGGGATACCATGAAGGCAACCGCAGCAGAACTTAAAGAAAAAGGCTATTTTACCTTTGCTTCTTATGCTGATACGTTCCGTCTGTACGGCAACAGCATTACCGAGCCTTGGGTAAAGCCGGGGGAAAATGTAATTCGTGTAGATCAGCAGATTATGAACTGGATCAGCGATTCTAAGGAATGGCTGGATGCGGGCTACCTAGATAAAACCGTCAAAGGGCAGTGGAATGCAGACTGGAATCAAGCCATGGGTTCGTCTTCCAAAGTATTTGCTTTCCTTTTCCCGGCATGGGGAATTGACTTTACCTTAAAACCCAACTGGGACGGTGAAACTGGAATGTGGGGCGTTACCAATCCGCCGCAGGAGTACAACTGGGGCGGTTCCTATATCCATGCATGTACCGGCACAGACAATCCGCAGTATGTGAAAGATATTATCCTTGCGGTAACAGCAGATAAAGAAAATTTGTTGAAGATTTCCCGGGATTTTTCGGATTTCACCAATGCGCAGACCAGTATGCAGAAAGCTGCAAAGGATGATGCAAACTTTTCTTCGGAATTCCTTGGAGGACAGAATGCATTCAAATATTTTGCACCGGTGGCAGAAAATATTGTGATAGCTCCTCTTTCGCCCTATGACCAGGGATGTGTGGAACTGATTCAAAATTCCTTCAGCGATTATTTGCAGGGACAGGTTGATTTTGACAAGGCTAAAGCAAACTTTGAAACGGCAATCATAGAGCGCTACCCGGAAATTACACAGATACAGTGGCCGGAATAATCCCAGAAAGGATGATATGCGATGAACACAAAACGTAAGAAAATCGACTATTCAAAATGGGGCTATATTTTTATCCTTCCGTTCTTTATATGCTTTTTCATTTTCTCCTTTATTCCGCTGATGGATACGGTAAGGTACAGCTTTTTTGAATATTATCGGTCAGGAATTAAGGAAATCGGCCCGAATTTTGTGGGTATAGAAAACTACGCAAGCCTGCTAAAATCCGATATGCTCAAATATGCAGCCAATACCCTGATTTTGTGGATTATTGGTTTTATCCCGCAGATTATCATTGCCCTGATGCTGGCAGAATGGTTTGTGGATGCCCGTCTAAAAATCCACGGCACACAGTTTTTTAAAGTGGTAATTTACCTGCCGAACCTGATTATGGCTTCTGCCTTTGCCATGCTGTTTTTTACCATGTTTTCTACAAACGGACCGGTAAATTCGATTTTGATCTCCCTGGGAATGATTAAACAGCCCATAGATTTTCTGGGTTCTGTGACAGGAACAAGGTCATTGGTAGGGTTAATGAATTTCCTGATGTGGTTCGGAAATACCACCATTATGTTAATGGCTGCAATTATGGGCATCAGCCCGGATATTTTTGAAGCTTCGGAGCTGGACGGGTGCAACAGCATACAGAGATTTTTCTCCATTACCCTTCCTCTGATCCGCCCCATCTTGGCTTATACTTTGATTACTTCGATTATCGGCGGTCTGCAGATGTTCGATGTACCGCAGATTTTGACCAATGGACAGGGAACCCCCGACCGTACCTCCATGACCCTGATTATGTTCTTAAACAGCCATTTGAAAAGCAAAAACTATGGCATGGCAGGAGCACTGTCCGTATACCTGTTTATCGTCAGCGGTATTTTATGCTTCTTCGTTTACCGGATGACCACAAATGATGACCCGGACGGTTCTAAGGCAGCAGCAAAAAAAGCAAAAAAGGAAAAGAGGGGATGAGGATATGAAATCAAAGGGACCTAATTATTTTCGGAGTATTTTTGCCCATGTTATGCTGGTGATCCTGTCATTTATGTGCCTGTTTTTCTTTTACATCCTGTTTGTCAATGCGACACGTTCTCATGCTGACCTGCAGAAAGGTTTTTCCGCCCTTCCTGGCGCCTATCTGTGGAAAAACCTGATGAACGTTGCTAATGACGGCAGTTTCCCGATGTTTCGCGGGATTTTAAACAGCCTGATTGTTTCCGGCAGCAGTGCGGCGATCTGTACTTATTTTTCGGCTTTGACGGCTTATGGATTGTATGCCTATAATTTCAAACTGAAAAAGGCAGCATTTACCTTTATTATGGCTATCCTGGTTATGCCAACACAGGTAACAGCCATGGGTTTTTTGCGGCTGATTACCAATATGGGAATGTATGATTCCCTGCTTCCGCTGATTATTCCCTCCATTGCCTCACCATCCGTATTTTACTTTATGTACAGCTACCTTCAGTCCTCTCTGCCGATGTCTTTGATTGAGGCGGCAAGAATTGATGGTTCCGGGGAATTCAGAACCTTTAATACCATCGTACTTCCCATTACCAAACCGGCAATCGCTGTACAGGCTATCTTTACCTTTGTCGGTTCCTGGAATAATTATTTCGTTCCGGCGCTGGTGATTCAGTCAAAGGATAAGATGACAGTTCCGATTCTGATTGCCACACTGCGCGGTGCAGATTATATGAACTTTGATATGGGAAAGATTTATACCATGATTATGGTGGCGATTGTTCCGATTATCCTGGTTTACTTGTTCCTGTCCAAATACATTATTGCGGGAGTTACCCTTGGGGGTGTGAAAGAGTAAGCTTTCTTTGGAAGGAACGGTTACCACAGAAAAAGGCAGCAGGTTCTTGTCTGGAAGGCTTTGATGCATTTACAGGAACCTGCTGCTGTTTTTGCTTTTCTGGCTGGCTGGTTTCGTTAGCGCATCTGAAAAAAACGGTTTTATAGAATAAAAGATTTGAACATTTGAAAGGAAAAAAATATGAAAAAATTGATCCACAGCGGAAGCTTAGAATCGTCTCCTTCCGCAAGAGAAATTAGACATGGAGAACTGGCAAGAAAGCTGGCGACGGAAGGAATGGTTCTGCTGAAAAATAACGGGCTGCTTCCCCTTCCTGCTTCTGCGCCGGTTGCTGTATTTGGCTGCGGCGCGGTAAAAACAGTTAAAGGAGGGATTGGTTCCGGAGATGTGAATAACCGGGAAAACATTTCCATTGTCCAGGGACTGCGCGAAGCAGGAATGACGATTATCAGCACCGACTGGTTAAAGGATGCTGAGCAGCGTTATACACATGCCAGATCCATATGGAAAGAAAAAATTCTGGAGGATGCAAAGCATGTGGAAAATCCCTTTGACGCTTATTCGGCAAATCCTTTTGTACTTCCGGAGGGACGTGAGATTTTTGCCGAGGATTTAGAGGGGGCTTCGGCAGCAATTTATGTGCTTAGCCGAATTGCGGGAGAAGGAAAGGATCGGCAAAGAACAGAGGGGGATTATAATTTAAGCAGAAAAGAAGAAGAAGATATTCGTTTTCTGAATCGTATGGAAATCCCGATGATTTTACTTTTAAATGTGGGAGCACAGGTGGAATTAACAGATATCCTTGAAGAATGTAAGAATGTTCAGGCGGTTCTTCTGGTTTCTCTGCCGGGGCAGGAGGGAGGACGTGCCATTGCCGATGTACTGCTTGGAAATGCCGTGCCCGAAGGAAAACTCACCGCTACATGGGCAAGACGGTATGGGGATTATCCTTCCGCAGAAAGCTTTGGCGCCCTGAACGGAAACTTAATATCGGAAGAATATCGGGAAGGAATTTATGTGGGCTATCGCTATTTTGACTGTTTTGGGTTAAAACCCCTGTTTCCTTTTGGCTATGGGCTTTCCTATACAACATTTTCGGTTTCGTTTTCGGGAATAAGACGGATAAAAGAGGGTGTGGAAATAACGTTTTTCTGCGAAAATACCGGTAAAAACTATTCGGGGAGAGAGGTAGTTCAGGTTTATGTGACACCGCCGCAGACAGAGATGGAAAAAGAGGAAAAACGGCTGGCGGGATTTGCAAAAACGGATATTCTAAGACCGGGAGAGAGGCAGAAGCTGCGTGTTGTGCTGGAACAGAAACAGTTTGCAAGCTATGCAGAAGAAACATGTGCGTGGGTGATTGAGGCAGGAAGGTACGGAATATGGATTGGGCAGGATTCGGCCTCCTTACAGATAGCTGCTTTGCTGGAAGTGGAAAAAAACACAGTGATTGAAAAGACAAGCCGGGTTTGTCCAAAAACAGCAGTATTTGAGGAGGTTAAAGCATCTTCCTTTGCCAGAGATAAAGAAAAAGAATGGCTGGCCAAAGCAGAGGAAGAGCACGTACCGGTGCTTTCTTTTCTGCCGGAACGGGAAGTTCAAAAGGCAAGAGATGAAACCTATGCCGAGAAACAGGAAGTGGAAGCTTTGATTTATCTGCTGTATGGAAATATTACGCCGAACTGCAGCACCCTTGGCTCTGCCGGAGTTCGTGTTCCTGGTTCCGCAGGTGAAACAACGCAGGCTTTGGAAGAAAATTATGGGATTCCTTCATTAATTATGGCAGATGGTCCGGCGGGGCTGCGCCTGCGGCAGAGTTATGAGGTTGACCGAAAGACCGATACCGTATACGGGGCAGGCGTGCTGGGTTCCCTGGAGAATGGTTTTTTGGAAGAGATGGAAGAACATGAAGGTGCAGACCGGTATTATCAGTACTGTACGGCTTTTCCGGTGGGAACAATGCTGGCACAGACCTGGGATGTAAAATTAATGGAGCGTTTTGGCGACGCCGTAGCTGTGGAAATGAAAGAATTTTATGTAGATCTGTGGCTGGCTCCGGGAATGAATATCCAGAGGAACCCCCTGTGCGGACGTAACTTTGAATATTATTCGGAAGATCCTTATCTGTCGGGAATGATGGCAGCTGCAGTGACAAAAGGCGTACAAAGCCATCCCGGCTGCGGCGTAACCATGAAACATTTTGCCTGCAATAATCAGGAGGATAACCGGATGGGCGTGGATGCCTGCGTTTCCGAGAGGGCACTTCGGGAGATTTATTTCCGGGGATTTGAACTTGCCGTGAAAAAAAGCGCTCCGGCAGCCCTTATGTCTTCCTATAACCGAATCAATGGGATTTATGCAGCAAACAGCAGGGATCTGTGTACGATTCTTGCGCGGGAAGAATGGGGATTTGGCGGGGTAATCATGTCCGACTGGAATACCACAGTTCCTGAAAACGGGAGTGTATCGTGGAAGTGTATAGCTGCCGGAAATGATATTATTATGCCGGGGAACTCCAACGACGATCAAAATATCCGTCAGGCTTACAAAAAAGGAGAACTTTCCGAGGAAGCGATCCGAAGCAGCGCAGGGAGGATATTAGGGATGATCTGGAAATTGTCAGGGAAAAATTAAAAAATAAAGCTTTATCATTTAATGTAGATGAGTTCATTTTCTAACCATAAGCTTACTGTGAATGTTAGGTCAAGTAAATCATCCAAACATATTCCTCCATTCCCCTGCACATGCTGTAAAAAACATATTCAGGGGGAAGCCCTTGAAGGAGTATTGTGAAGCATAAAGTAAATAATTTATCGCGGAGGCATTTAGAAGAACTGTAGGAGAACTTCTAAATGCTTCTTTTAAAGCAATTATTGCAGAAAAACGGATAGCATAATATGGATGATAAACAGTTTGTTCCAATTACCGCTGAAAAAATGGAGATATTTTTGTTTTTTTTCGGTTTTCCATTTTGTATTTATTAAAAAAATGGTATACTGTCCACAGAACTGCCTTTTGTACTATAGTGTGTCTGAAAATTTATTCCTGACATTTGAACACTTTCATACTGCTTTACAGGAATCTTACCGGAGTTTTATTATGATAAAAATTTCTATCTGTGATGATGACCGAATTTTTTGCCGCCAACTTAAACAAACGGTGTCTCAAAAACTGGATGGTTTAAAAGAGCCTTATACAATCACCTGCCATTACAACTCAGCCAGTCTTATGGCTGGGCCAATGGATTTCGACTTGTTGTTTTTAGATATTCAAATGGCTGGTATGGACGGAATTTCCCTGGCCAGATGTCTTCGCCAACAGGATTTTCCCGGCGCAATTATTTTCACAACCATTTTAAAAGACTGTATGCTGGACGCCTTTGAAGTGGAAGCCATTGACTATCTTTGCAAACCCATTGACGATCTTCGTCTGGAAAATGCCTTAAAGCGAACCTTAAAGCGTCACAACACCCAAAACGAAAAACACCTGTTTATTCATACCATGAACTGGTGCCGCTCTGTCCGTCTTTGTGACATTCTTTATTGTGAAGTGATGAATCGAAAAATCTATCTTCACACCCAAAAGGATGTGGTGACTTTTTACGGAAAGCTGAAAGATCTGGAAAAACAGCTGGATGAAAATTTTGTCAAATGCCATCGCAGCTATATTGTCAATCTGGCATTTATACAAGAATATTCCAATGGATGGATTCTTTTGGAGAATCAAAGCCAAATCCCGGTTTCCAGACCTCATCACCAAGTTCTCTTAGATGCTATGCTGGAATTTATGGAAAGGAGAAACTGACATGGACATATCCCTGTTTTTTTCCTTATTGTCTGCTTTTAACAGCCATTTTGACCAAATGCTATGGTTCCTTATGCCTAATTTTTTCTTTTTTGTGGCAGGGCCTGTGGTTTCTTTTTTCTTTTTTTGTAAATATAATTCGGTTACTTTTAAAGGGCAGAACTGTTTTTTATATGTAATTCTTGCAGGTTGTATTTATTATGCAGAATTTTCTCTTGATATTAGGGGAAGTCTCTGGCTTCTTCCGGAAATTTTACTCCTTGCTGTCTGGGGCATTCTCCCCCGCAGCATTCACCCAGACAAGGTTCTGGCTTCTCTGACTGCAGCCGCTCTAATCCTCTCTGTAAGCAGTATCTGCCAGGGGATTTCCCAACTGCTTTTTTTCTGGCTTTCCGTCAAAGCCTCCCTTGTCTTTCATAAAGTATTTCTTTTTTTTGATGCTGCAAGAGAGCTGACAAAAGTATTGTTGTCCCTCTTTCTTCTGAACAAAATTCAAAAACATCTGCCACCTCAGATTAATACTTTAGGCCAGTATACAAACCTTATTTTAACCATTCCAGCGTTCTATATTATGCTAGTAGAACGAACCATTCGAAACTTTATATATGGGGATTCGATTACATTTGACAGCCATCTTGGCATTGTGTCTCCTGTGATTCGCCATACTGAGATCTTCATCCTGCAAGTGTTTGCCTGTCTCTGCCTGTTTCTAACTCTTGGCGCCTGGAAAAAAATCCAGAAAACCCATAAGACGGAACAAACCATCTGGCTTTTAAGACAACAGACCCAGGCTCAGGAAACCTATTTGGAAGAAACCCGTCTCCGCTACCAGCAGACCCGCAGCTTCCGCCATGATATACGAAATCACTTGTCCGTGCTGTCCCAGCTTTTAAATGCAAATGAGACGGATTCTGCCCGCCAGTATCTTTCCCATTTAACAGAGACTTCCGATGAACTTTCCATATGGGTCCAAACTGGCAATGCTCCTGTTGACGCACTGCTTGGCAGCAAACTTTCACTGGCCAGCCAAGCTGGAATCACCACAGAATGTGAGATGAAAATTCCGGCCTTTTTGGGTGTTTCAGATATGGACTGGTGCATTTTGCTGGCTAACGGAATTGACAATGCCATAAAAGCCACCTGTCTTCTCTCGCCGGAAGAGAGAAAACTTCACATTTACGGAAGACAAAAGGGAAATTTCTTTCTTCTTACAGTGGAAAACTCCTGCTCTCCTCATTTGCTTCAGCCGCCCAAAGAGGGAATCGGTCTTTCCAACATCCGGGCAGTAATGAAGAAGTATGACGGCACAACCAAAATTCACCTGGAACAAGGAACCTTTCGACTGAGTTTATTTTTTGTATCAAATAAACGTCCATTCACACCAAACTAATTGAAAACCGGTCAGGGATTGACTATACTGACAGAAAAAAGGAGGTGTGTATATGAGTGTAAATGGAATTTCTTCCGAATCCCTGGCTGCCCAGGGCATTCCCGCCAGTTCTGGCTCTTCCAGCCAGAATCCCCGGCTGGCAGCTTTGGAACGAAAGCTTCA
>ERZ808029.780-NODE-780-length-14399-cov-4.112833_pt1 | contig 14399 bp, 12 predicted proteins | sample MGYA00380185_ERZ808029 | MGnify/ENA primary metagenome ERZ808029 (study PRJEB31490, sample SAMN06133404) | mouse gut metagenome | isolation source: M2_3 | host: mice | place: China: Chengdu | collected 2015-05 ... | reverse complement strand
TTGCTGGTGTATCTGGGATTATGATGTTTTTGGTTAATATCAAAAACAGTGGTGTGTTTTTTTATGGGATACTTTTGGCATTTGTGTTTTTTTATCAAATACAGAATGGAAAGTTAAATAGAAAAGAGGTTTTTCTGGGACCTGTCTGTATGCCGATTCTAAGTATGATTTTGTGGAAACGTCATATAGCTCTGGTATTTGCGGCAGGAGCATCTACCAAGCACGCTATGAGTATAGAGAATTATCAAAGAATATGGGAACAGAAAAGCGGGGAAGTGGTAAAAGAGGTTACGGATAAACTGGTGAAAGCTTTTTTTGCAGTGAAAGAGGAAGGGGTGCCTTCACAGGGGACAGCATTGAAAATGATGCTGTTGGTTCTGTTGATTTTATTGATTGCATGGTGGATTTCCGGAGAACTTCAAAGTCGCAGCCAATGGAAGAATCTGTTTTTCAGCTATGTGAGTCTTTGGGGAATTGTGCTCTTGTACCAAATCAGTTTATGGGGCATGTATTTGTTTTCCATGCCAAATAATGAAGCTTTGGTGCTGGCATCTTATGAACGATATACGCGAACCTCCATGTTGTTTGTGTTTGGAATCAGTCTGATTTGGGCGCTGGATAAGATAAAGATCATGGAAATTTTAAAAAAGGGCTTTTTCATCCAATTGAAAATGGCAGGTTTTGTGGTTCTTTGTTTATTGCCGCTAATGATGAAAAGGGCTTCTTTTCCTTCCTTATATCAGAAACAGAACTGGGAAGGAACAAGGCGATATGAGTTCCAACAGGTGAAAAATGACTTCCACCTTTCTGGAAGAGAGAAGAATCTGATTTTTTCCATGAAAGATGAAGGATATTTGTATTATTTAGGCAGATATGAATTTTGGAGCGATAAAGTACAATGTTTTAATACATTTGAGCGAGAGGATATAAAGGAGCTGTTACAGAGAAACGATTTTTTGATTGTAATGGACCATTCCGACATCGCACGAGAAAAGCTGGCAGAGCTTGGTTATCAGTTGCCGACCGAACAAGGGGAAAGGTGGGCAGTGAGGTTAGAGATGTTGTACTAGAGCGTGTTTATTATTGCGAGTAATGGTCCAGGTGCTGTGGTTGCACAGGCATTTGTCTCCCTTTTCTTTGTTTCTTTTTATCATAGAACAAAAGCCAATCCTAGCCTCTGAATGAAATTTCAGGGGCTTTTTCCATATTTAGGCTAATTTTTCCATTTCCTGTTTGCAAAATGTTAAGAAATGAGGTAAAATATAAGAAAGTTATCAAGAAGTAATTAAGGGTGGCGATATATGAGCAGTTATCTATGAGTATAAAAAGCAAGGTCAAACAGGCGGTGAATGGGAGGAGGGGGTTTTTCTGAATATCTGTATTTCTTAGTTTTCATTTGTATCATTTTCATATAATTTTCAGCAAGACACAATCAATCAATACTTTTCAGAGTGAGTTTGGAAATTATTCCCGTCACTAGGAATGGAGGATATGTATGGGAAAGGGTTATAAAATTACAATGATACTTTTGATGATAGCGGTTGTGGCCGGATGTTCTTCGGCAGACCAAAAAAAGATTCAACAGATGGATTTTCAGGCAAAGATGGAGTGGAAGGCTCCAGAGCCGATAGGTGAAAAACGGCCGAAGATCTTGTTTGTGGGTAACAGCCATACATTTTATAATGATCTTGCAGGGACTTTTGTCCGGATTGTGGATGCCTGCGGACAGAAAAGCGACGTTTACGAGCTGTCAAAAGGTTATTATTCCCTGGCACGGTTTGCCAATACAGAGGATGAGCTGGGGAATATGCTGGATAAAGCAATCCATAAAAGAAAGTGGGATTTTGTGATTTTTCAGGAAAATGTAGCAGTGGTTTTGTCTCCTAAGCCAGAGGAAGAGATGTTTCCTTACGCCCGGACTCTCAATGAGAAGGTGGAAGCAGAAGGAGGCCATACTGTTTTTTTGATGACATGGGCGCCTAAAAACGGGAAAAAGGAAGGGTTTAAAACTCAGAGCCGGGAAGAACTTCAGACTGTGATAGCAGAAAATTATATGACGATTTCAGAAGAATTGAATGCGTTGTTAATTCCAGCAGGAATCAGTTTTATGCGTTGCGTGGATACCTATCCGGATATTGAACTTTGGGATGCAGATGGTCAGCATCCGTCCCCGGAGGGAACCTATTTGGCAGCGTGTACAGCTTTTGCGGTGATGTATCAGCAATCGCCGGAAAACTGCAGTTATACGGCAGATTTAGATGAAGAGATAGCGTTAAAACTGCAAAAGATTGCTGCAGAATTGATTTTAGGATAGAAGACAAGGGCAGTGGGATTCGGCCGGATTGGTTCCGGCAGGATGCGCTGCTCTTTTTTATTCTCATAAACTACATTTGCTGCATTACGAAACGGATGACGTGATATGAACTGTAACGACAGCTCTCTTTAAAAGATAAGGATTGTTGTGAGGCATTGATTTTTTTTATACAGAATACTATAATAATTTTGATTAAAGAACCTTAACTTACATATAACAAAAAGAAAGGAAATGAAGAATGGTGATGGGAAAAGAGGGGAAGAAAAACGGAAATGAAAAATAAGAAAGAGGAAACGGAAATGAGAAAAGAAAAAGAGAATAAGGAAAGAAAAAGAATATGGAAAAGAGAAAAAGGATCGATCTGACTGATATGAGGGCAATTCTGCTGGCAGCAGGTTTGTGCTGTTTTTTGTGGGGAAGCGCGGCTCCGGCTATTAAAATTGGCTATCATCTGTTTGGAATCGATTCAAGGGATACGCCTTCTATTTTAATGTTTGCAGGAGTTCGTTTTTTGCTGGCAGGTTTTCTGGTGATTTTCTACCATAGTATGGTAAACCGACATTGGATTATGCCGCCGAAAGGTTCTGCAAAGGCTATCTGCGGGCTTGCTTTAAACCAGACCATTTTTCAGTATATGTTTTATTATGTGGGAGTGTCTCATGCCAGCGGTGTGAATACAGCTATCATTACTGGAACCAACGTATTTTTTTCCATGTTGTGTGCCTGTCTGATTTTTCGATATGAAACGATGGACCTGGGGAAGATGGTTGGGTGTGTTTTGGGATTTATGGGAATTGCCATTGTAAATCTGGCTGGTGTTGGGTTAAAGGGAGTGTCTTCCATCTCATTTTTTGGAGAGGGGTTTGTGCTGATGGCTCAAATCTTTTATGCAGTTTCCGGCTCTCTGGTTAAGAAGTATGCAAGGGATTTTGATGTGGTTACTTTGTCAGGATACCAGTTTATGACAGGAGGCGGGGTGTTGTTTATAATCGGAGCTTTTTGCGGTGGTTCTTTATCTGAGGGAACTGGGCCTTTGGCCTATGTTCTTTTACTGTATTTGGGATTTTTGTCGGCAGTGGCTTATACGTTGTGGGGGGTGCTGTTAAAATATAATCCCGTAAGCCGTGTGACGGTTTTTGGATTTATGAATCCTGTTTTTGGAGTGATTTTGTCAGCCATTCTTTTGGGAGAAAAGGGACAGGCATTCAATGGGAGCACGCTGGCAGCTTTGGTGTTGGTCTGTATGGGAATCTATGTGGTGAATCGGGAGAAAAAGGGGAACGTATGAAAGGAGGAGACAAGACATGAGTTTAGTGACAATGGAACATTTGACCAAATCCTATACAGAGAGGCTGTTGTTTGATGACACTGCTTTCAGTATGGAGGAAGGGGAAAAGGTTGGATTGATTGGAATCAACGGCACAGGAAAATCTACCTTGCTGAAGATTGTGGCAGGAATAGAAGAGCCGGATGAAGGAAAGGTTATATTTCGGAGGAATCTTTACATCCGGTATCTTCCCCAAAATCCAGAGTTTCACCCAGGGGATACCATACTGGAGAGCATTGTACGAGACAATGAAAAGGAACCTCATTTTACTTCCAGGGAGGAACTGGAAGCCAGTGCAAAGAGGATTTTGACAAAGCTTGGTATATATGACTATGAGGCGAATGTGGACCATTTATCTGGCGGGCAGAAAAAGCGGGTGGCTTTGGCCAGTGTTCTGCTGTCAACAGCAGATTTGCTGATTTTGGACGAGCCGACTAACCATTTGGACAGTGATATGGCAGACTGGCTGGAAACATATTTGCGGCAGTTTGCCGGAGCGCTTTTGATGATCACCCATGATCGGTATTTTCTGGATTGTGTGACTACCCGGATTGTGGAGCTGGACCAGGGAAAATTGTACAGCTATGATTCCAATTATGAGGGATTTGTCAAAGGAAAGGCAGAGCGGATGGACCGGTCTCTAGCGTCGGAGCGGAAAAGGCAGTCGATTTTAAGAAAAGAGCTGGAGTGGATGCAGAGGGGAGCCAGAGCACGGTCTACCAAGCAAAAGGCCCATATACAAAGATACGAAGCTTTGCGGGATCAGGAGGCGCCAAAGGTGGATGCAGAGGTAGAACTAAATTCCGTGTCCAGCCGTTTGGGAAAGAAGACTGTAGAATTGTTGGAAATCTCCAAGTCCTATGGAGAAAAGTTGTTAATTTTAGATTTTACTTATATTTTTCTGAAAAATGACCGGGTGGGGATAATTGGACCAAATGGAAGTGGTAAATCTACTTTACTGAAAATGATTACTGGATGGACAGAACCAGATAAGGGAGAGATTCAGCTTGGAACGACGGTAAAGTTGGGATATTTTTCCCAGGAAAATGAGGCGATGGATGGAAGCTTAAAGGTGATTGATTATATTCGAAACGTGGCAGAATTTATACAGACAAAGGATGGCAGTGTCAGCGCATCCCAAATGCTGGAACGGTTTTTATTCCCAGGAAGTATACAGCATACAAGAATTGAGAAGCTTTCCGGCGGGGAGAAGAGAAGGCTGTATTTGCTTCGGATTTTAATGGATGCGCCGAATGTGCTTTTGCTGGATGAGCCAACCAATGATTTGGATATTCGGACATTAACCATATTGGAGGATTATCTGGACAGTTTTCCCGGAATTGTAGTTACGGTTTCCCATGACCGGTATTTTTTAGACCGGGTGGTTCGGAGAATTTTTGCCTTTGAGGGATTGGGAGCAGTGGTTCAATATGAAGGTGGATTTACAGACTACCAGGCAACTTTTGAGAGAAAGCGGCGGGAAAGAGAAGATGGATGGATAACTGGAGAAGAGGAAGGGAAAAAACAGGGAAAAGGGAAAGGAACAGGCGGGGCAGGAGGAAAGAAAGGAAACGACCAGGAAGAACCAGAAAAAAGCAAAACCGGAAAGAAAGAGCGATCAACGGAGAGAGAACATCAGAAAAAACTGAAATTTACTTTTAAGGAACAAAAAGAGTGGGAGACTATTGAGACAGAAATCGGGGATTTGGAGCAGAAGCTTGAGGATTTGGACCAACAGATAGAAGAGTCAGCCACTGTGTTTGGGAAACTGGGGCTTTTGATGGAGGAGAAGGCAGAGACCGAAAAACTTTTGGAGGAGAAAATGGACCGTTGGGTGTATTTGAATGAGCTGGCGGAAAGAATTAAGGGAGGGGAGTGAGAAATGGTACTGGTAACAGTTCAGACGGCAAGGTTTTTCTTCTCCTGCTGTTTTTCGACACTGCAAAATGCAATGGCCTGCCGTCTGAACAATCCAAATATTGAAAGCGGTTAGGGGGATTTTTACCCGTTATTTTAGAGCAGTTTTTTAAGCGTCTTCTTCATAAATTCGTATGTATGGTTCTGTGTTTATGGAGACGTCTTCCGGGAAGCGGGCGCTGGAGGCTGCTTTTTTGTCTACAGAGATGATTTCCAGCTTTTTGCACATTACAAGGGGGGACAAATCCAGGATGTCATTATCTTGTAACGAACATGCCCTAAGGTTGGACATTTCTGCCGCAAAGGAAACGTCCGTCAGGTCACACCCATCCAGATAGAGCCGCTTGATATTGGGAAAGCGGGCCAGAAAAGACAAATTTATCGGTTCTTTTGTGGCGGCGTCTTTGGGAAAGCATTGCCAGAGTCCTATTTCTTCCAGTACAGGATTTCCCTTTAATAATTCCAGATTCAAAAGCGGCATAACATCGCTGGAGCCTTTGTATCCCAGCCAGAATACGGAAAGCTGCGGAAGATTTAAAATTGGTTCCAGTCCTGTGATCTCATCTCCCCAAAAATTGTCCAGTTTAAGCCATTGCAGTTGGGAAAGCTTTCCCAGGGCAGATACATCCACAGGAGTTTGGTATTCCCGTATGGACATGTGAAGTTTTAAATCTTTCAATGTTTCCAGGGCAGACAGCTCTTCCAGGCATTCTTTTTCTTTAATGGCAATGGCCAGTTCCTCCACTCCTTTCAAACGGGAAATCTCTTTAGGGGGAATGTATTCTCGGTCCAGAAAGTCAATCCGTTTCAGGTTTGGAAGGGATTCCAATATAGAAAGGCTGGCATTTTCTCCTGTATAGATGGATAACTCCTCCAAAGCGGAGAGCTTTTTCAGAAAACCGCAGTCTCCTAGAGGAACCTGGTCAATATATAAACTGGTCAGCTGGGGAAGTTTTTGTAAATGTTCCAGCCCAGTATAAGCATCTCCACACCGCAGGCGGAGCGTTTTCAGCTTTTGGCATTGCTGTATTCCGTCAAGGGCCATAGAATGGCTGGACAGATTGGTGTCTACCTCCAGTTCTTCCAGATTTTTATATTGTTCGATTCCTTCCAGACTGGTTCCCATCAGACCGATGTGCATTACTTTGATCTGTTCTGGATTCAGCACATTGGAAATAGTAGGCAGCTTGTCATCTGTATCAATATAGCGAATGGGAGCATCTGGAGAAAACTTCAGCAGGGAAAGCCAAACCGTGTCTGTGGTGTCGATTCGGGTCAGACCTGTGAACATGGTATAGTCGGAAGGCCAGCTGACCTGTTTGGAGCGGTAAGACCAGGTTTTTACCGTCTCCTGAAATTCTTCTTCTCCAGGATAGTCTTCATAATCCGCAAAGCTGTAGGAAATCACATTAAACATCTCTCCGTTTTCCCGCTCATAGGCACAGCGAAGGTATTTGATGGAAGCAAATTCTTCCGGTGTGATTTCCTTAAATTCCTTTCCGAAAATATCCTTGCAAAAAATCACCAACAGCTGTCCGTTGGCATCTACAGGCAGATCGGCATCGGACTTGGAAAAAAGGGATTTTCTCGCCGCAATATTAAATCCGAAAATAATCAGGGCAATCAAAGAGGCCACAATCAAAAATATAATCAGAACCTTTTTAGTGCTGCTGACAGCTTCGTACATCTCATCACTGCCGCTGTAATCCACCTGAATGTGAACCATGGTTCCCTTGGCCTCATCGATCAGGTATTTTTGTCCACAGTAAGGGCAAAATGCGTGGGTCCGGTCTGTAAGCTCAAGGGAAGCGCCGCAGTTTTTGCACTCCATCCGCAAAAGTTCCGGCTTTTCGTTTCGGTTGGATGTCCGAATGATATAAGAATCTTCGGTTCCATCCTTTCTTTTGCTGTCCATTTTTAAAATGATTCCTTTCTGCATATTTTTATAACTCTTTAGGTTGGGTGTCTTTTTGTCCGTCTATGTCGGACAAAAGCCAAGATGACCATGGAATATAAAACGGCAAATGGAAATAATTTGGTTGAAGGATTATTTTCTTTCCAACACAATTTGTCCATGGTAATTTAATTCCCACCAAGACCACTGATCCTCTGAAATATACCATGCCGCAGTTCCTTCTATGTAAAAATGCTTGAGAGACGGCAAAGTGAGAAATTCCCCCAGGATTTCACTGGCCTGGTTCTCCTCTATACGGACATAATAGAGGGAAAGCTGCTCCAGATTGGATAGCTTATTTAGCAGATTTTTGTCATGAATCGTGGCATTTTCCAATGTAAACCGTTTGATTCCTCTCAGGTTATCAAGGAAAGAGAAATCTTTCAGTCCGTCTGCATTGAAAATAGCCACTTCTTCTAACGTATCTGGATTGATTCGGTCGAAAAAACGGGGCGTTCCATACCGGGACAGACCATCCATACAATAGATGCAGCGCAGCACATTTTCTTCAGGAAGCACATAATTTTCCCAGGCTTCTGTGTACAGTTCCAACCGGGTCAGTCCGGTAAAATACTCAATGTTGGAGGGAGAAAAATCACTTTGAGCCGCTTTTATGGTAATGGTGGAAAGGGTTTTTTCATATTGGCTTCGGTCTTTATAGTCATAATAATCCTCAAAACTGTAAGTAAATCGATAACCCTTGTTCTGCTCAATTTTCAAATATTTGATTTTTGCCAAATCTTGGCCTGAGATCTCTGCTGCCGGCTTCTGGTAAGCATCCATAAGAAAATCCCGGAATGCCACAGAAAAACGGCTGGCAGAGACCACCAGCTTCCCTGTATAAAACTGGTATCCAACCACAGCCACAGCAGATATGGCCATAACGATTGCCGCACAGATCAGAATGATTTTCCCCGCTGACAGCTGAACCGATACTTTGTGAAGTTTGTCTGCAGAAATATAGTATTTCTGTCCGCAGGAGGCACATTGGTACAGATTAGAGTTTTTCCGTTCCAGCTGACCACCACAGGATTCACAGGTGTCTGTTTTTAAGATCATAAAGATTCCTCCAGCCTTTTTTTCGTGGTTTTGTAATATTCTGGATTGATCTCAAACCCTATGTATTGCCGATTCAAATTCTTTGCGGCAACCAAAGTGGTTCCGCATCCGCAAAAGGGATCCAGAACCACCTGTCCTTCTATGGTGACAAAGGAAATGAGAATTTCCATAAGTTTTATCGCTTTTTGAGCTGGGTGTAATCCTCGGTCAGACTTTTTGGCATGTATTTTTAAAAGGTTGGAGCATATTTCCAGCCCTGTGTTCCAGCAGGTCATTTCTTTCAGCTTTTTTTCATTGTAGGCGCCTACGCCATAGTGTAAAATATTGTCAGTCAAAGTGCTGCCCTGGGGATAGGGTTTCATAAACCACAAAATCGGTTCAAAAAGCGGACGAAGATTGCCTACTTTCCAGCCTTCCCACTGTCGGCTGTTTTCTTCATCTTTCCTTCGGTCAAAAACACAGCTTACCCTTTGGGCACGGTAAGCAGCGGAATCTTTTTCCCAGGCAATCATATCTTTAAAGATAAAACCTGCATCTTCCATGGCGCAGATGCACCGGTGAGCCAGACGTCTTCCGGCAAATATGAAACAGCTGGCTCCTGGTTTTAACACCCGCAACCAGTTGTCAGTCCAAGTTCGGCACCATTCATAATATTCTATGGGAATATTTTTGTCTGCCTGCGACCAGCCGTTTAAGGGCTTTCCTCTTGTCTTAAAAACAGTGCCGATTCTTTCCTGGGCTGGACTGCTTCCTAACAATGCATGGTTCGTGTTTTTGTGCAGCACATCCCATTCCCCAAAATTAATTCCATAAGGAATATCAGACAGAATTAAATGGATGGATTCCTCTTTTACTGTTTTCATCAGCTGAATGGAATCTCCAAGCTCCACTTTGTTCATAAAAAACCACCTCTGCCCAAAGTATACCATACCATAGCCCAAGGGGCTATTACTTTTTCGCTTTTTCCGAAAATTCTATAGTGACCAGATCTTCGTAAGGCACTCGTTTTGGAAGCTCGCCGGCTTCTTCCAAAATATTCTGAAGCAGTTCAAAGCTGTCCTTTTCAAAGATGGTGTCTTCCTTCCAGGTGTCCTGGGCTTTATAGCGCTCCACGATAGTTGTGATATTTTCCAAAGGAGTCTCTTTAAACTGAGGCTGGATAACTTTTGCGATCTCTTCGGCAGAGTGGGAATTGACGTAATCCATGCCTTTTTGAATGGCATTGGTAAACTTTTGAATCACCTCTGGGTGGGATTTTATATAACTTTGTTTGGCGCTGTAAGCTGTGTAAGGGACATAGCCAGAGTCCGTTCCCAAAGACGCCACCACGTAGCCGCTGCCTTCCCGTTCCAGGCCGGTGGCAAAAGGTTCAAATTCCACCGTGTAGTCAGAGTCATCACTGGTAAACGCCGCGGCAGTCAGCCCAAAGCTGATGCTCTGGTCAATGGAAAGATCCAGTTTGGGATCGATACCATTTTTCTTTAAAATGTATTCAAATACCATTTGGGGCATACCGCCGGCCCGACCGCCCAGCACTTTTGTTCCTTTCAGCTTATCCCAGGTGAAATTTTCATCCGGCTGTCTTGCTACCAGGAAATTGCCGGCCCGCTGGGTCAGTTGGGCGAAATTAACGGCATAGTCTTCCGCTCCTCCTGCATAGGTGTAAATACTTGCCTCAGAACCCATGAAACCAATATCCGCGTCGCCGCTGACCAGGGCAGTCATAACTTTGTCTGCTCCGGCTCCGTTTACCAGAGTCAAATCAAGACCTTCCTCTTTAAAATAACCCAGCTCTATAGCTGCATACTGGGGGGCATAGAAAATAGAATGGGCCACTTCATTTAAAGTTACAGGCGTAAGGCCGCCGTCTGTATTGGATGACTGACATCCGGATAAGGCGGCAATCAGCAGCGCCGTTACAAGAAACAGAGCAGTTTTTTTGTGGATTGCTCTTTTTTTCATGTTTTCCTCCTGGTTTTCACATTAATACTACATGTTATGTAAAAATGAGAAAAAGGTGTGATAAAAAGAGGCCTTTTGCCTTGACAAGGCTTCTTTTTGTGCATTATAATCTCTGCGGGACGAAAAAGCGACAAAGTACGAAGTAATCCAGTATCAAAGGAGTCAAAAGACCTTTTGACCCTAAGAGCACAATATGAAAGAAGAGAGGAAAAATTATGAAAAAGACAACAAGACAAATTCTGGCTTTTATGATGGCGGCAGTGACTGCCTTATCCCTTAGCGCCTGTGGCGGAGACAAACCGGCAGAGACCACAGCAGCATCTGTGGCAGAGAGCGCTGACAAAGGGAAAGAAGCAGCTAAGACAGAAGGAGAGAAAGAGGAGTCAGGGGAAAAGAAGGTTTTGCGGGTGGCTATGGAATGTGCTTATGCCCCTTACAACTGGACACAGCCAGACAACTCAAATGGGGCAGTTCCCATTGCAGACAGCAATGAGTTTGCTTATGGATATGATGTGATGATGGCAAAAAAGATCTGTGAGGAGCTGGATTATGATCTGCAGATTGTTCGTCTGGATTGGGATTCTCTCATTCCGGCTCTTCAGAGCGGACAGGCAGACTGTGTGATTGCAGGTCAGTCCATTACCCAGGAGCGGTTACAGGCAGTGGATTTCAGTGAGCCATACTATTATGCTACCATTGTGACCTTGGTAAAAAAAGGAAGCAAGTATGAAAATGCTGCCAGTGTGGCAGATCTGGCCGGAGCTACCTGTACCTCTCAGCAAAGCACAATCTGGTATCAAAATTGTCTGCCTCAGATTCCGGATGCCAACATTCTGGCAGCTACGGCCAGCGCTCCGGATATGTTAATGTCCCTCAATGCAGATAAGTGTGATTTGGTAGTAACTGATCAGCCTACTGGCAAGGGAGCCTTGGTTGCTTATCCAAACTTTGTAATGTTGGAGTTTGAGGACAAAGATGCAGACTTCCAGGTGACAGACGAAGATATCAACATTGGTATTTCCATTAAAAAAGGCAACACAGAGTTAAAGACAGCCATTGACAGCGTTCTGACCAAGATGACAAAAGAGGATTATTCCAAAATGATGGATGAAGCTATTTCGGTACAGCCGTTAGCAAACTAAAGGGCTGAATCAGAGGGTTTAAATCTACCTGGATGACCCATAATTGGGCGTCAGAAAAGAGGAAAATATGCCAACAGACTTTTTCGGCCGCGTAATGGCCGTGTTTCAGCGTTATGGAATGTCCATGCTGCAGGGAGCCGGAGTCAGCCTGCAGATTGCGCTGGTGGGAACTTTTGTGGGATGTGTCATTGGATTTGCTGTGGGTATTCTTCAGACCATTCCAGTAGAACAAAAGGATCATCCGGCAAAAAAGGGCGTATTGTGGTTCATTAAAATGATTTTAAATGCCTATGTGGAATTTTTCCGGGGAACTCCCATGATGGCACAGGCGATGTTTATTTATTACGGGCTGTTTCCTATGATGGGGCTGAATCCGTCCATGCGGCAGTCGGCGTATTTTATTCTGTCCATCAATACAGGGGCCTATATGGCAGAAACAGTCCGGGGAGGAATCTTATCTATTGATTCCGGACAGACGGAAGGGGCCAAGGCCATTGGAATGACCCATGTGCAGTTAATGTTATATGTGATTTTGCCTCAGGCTCTCCGCAACATTATGCCGCAAATCGGCAACAACTTAATTATCAACATTAAGGACAGCTGTGTTCTTTCTGTAATCGGCGTTGCAGAACTGCTTTATAAGACAAAGGCAGCGGCAGGAGCACTTTACATGAACTTTGAGACCTACACCATCACCATGGTTGTTTACTTTATTATGACCTTTACCTGTTCCCGGATTCTTCGGTGGATGGAGAACCGGATGGATGGTTCAGACAATTACGATCTGGCTACCACAGACACGCTGGCTCACACCAGTGGTATGTACCGGTATTCAGAGGAAAAGAAGGAGGAGAGATGATGGCTGATCACAATCATGTATTGGAAATACGCCACTTGAGCAAATCCTTCGGGAAGCATGTGGTTTTGAAAGATATTGATTTTCAGGTGGATACAGGAGATGTAACTTGTATTATTGGCGCTTCCGGTTCCGGCAAATCCACATTGCTGCGATGTATTAACATGCTAGAGACGCCTACCACCGGGGAGATTTTGTACCATGACAAGGATATTACAGATCATGGAGTTAATGTGCCGGCTTACCGTTCCAGAGTGGGTATGGTGTTTCAGAGCTTTAATCTTTTTAACAATATGACCGTTTTGGACAACTGTATGGTGGGACAGACAAAGGTGCTGAAAAAAGGAAAAGAAGATGCCAGAAAGAATGCCATGAAGTATCTGGAAAAGGTAGGCATGGCGCCCTACATTAACGCCAAGCCCCGGCAGATTTCCGGCGGTCAGAAGCAGCGGGTGGCTATAGCCCGCGCCCTTGCCATGGAGCCAGAGGTGCTTTTGTTTGATGAACCCACTTCTGCTCTGGATCCTCAGATGGTGGGAGAAGTGTTGGCAGTTATGCGGACCTTGGCAAAAGAGGGGATTACCATGATTATTGTGACCCATGAGATGGCATTTGCCAGAGATGTGTCCAGTCATGTGGTGTTTATGGCAGATGGGGTGATAGAGGAAGAAGGAGACCCAGAGAGAATTTTCGGAAATCCCAAGAAAGCCAAGACACAGGAGTTTCTAAGCCGGTTTATTCAGGGGTAGGAGAGAAACAGTTATGGAATATGGGATGATTGTGCTGGATTTGGATGGAACTTTGACCAACCGGAATAAGGAAGTTACCAGACGAAACTATCAGGCCCTGATCGAGGCCCAGAAGCGGGGGAAGATAGTAGTGCTTGCCAGTGGAAGACCTACCCCTGGAGTGATTCCTCTGGCAGAGTATTTAAAGCTGGGGCAATACGGAGGATACATTCTGTCCTTTAATGGGGGAGTTATTATGGACTGTGCTTCTAAAGAAGTGGTGTTCCAAAAATGGCTTCCAAAGGAGATCAACCAGACAATAATTGGTCTGGCAGAAAAAGAGCGGGTGGATTTACTTACCTATCAGGATGATTTTTTGATCACCAATCATCCCGATTCTCCCTATGTGCAGTTGGAGGCAAGAGTCAGTCATCTGAATGTTCACAAGCCAGAGGATTTGACAGCTTATGTGGATTTTCCAGTTCCCAAGTTTCTCATGGCAGAGGAAGGCGGATATTTGGCTCTGGTGGAAGGCAGGGTGAAAGCTGCTTTGGGCGGAAATTTCAGCATTTACCGTTCGGACCCGTTTTTCCTGGAAATTCTGCCAAAAGGCATTGACAAGGCAAAATGCCTGGAGTATCTTTTGAATCGTATTTCCATGAAAAGAGAGCAGGTGATTGCCTGTGGAGATGGGTACAATGATCGGTCTATGATCCAGTTTGCCGGATTGGGAGTTGCCATGGAAAACGCTGTGCTTCCTTTGCGAAAGGATGCAGATTACATAACGGCTTCCAATGAGGAAGATGGGGTGGCGCTGGTAGTGGAGAAGTTTTTGCTGTAAATGATTTTTTTGAATGGTAACGGATTTCACTCTGTTTTGGAAAAACATAAAAACAGGTATGGACTTTATAAATTTACTGTGCTAAACTAGAGTGAGTTTGAAAACTGCTTTCCGTCAAACACGCTTTGGAGTGTGTTTGAAAGGAGTGAGCTGCACAAAGCTCTCGGTTATGAATAAGAGGGGGAGTCTGTAATGAATAAGAAAATCAAGACAGACGCAGTGGACCATCTGTTTCAGGCGATTCTGACATTGGAAACGCCAGAAGAGTGTTATGCGTTTTTTGAAGATGTGTGTACAGT
>ERZ808029.778-NODE-778-length-14454-cov-4.289421_pt1 | contig 14454 bp, 14 predicted proteins | sample MGYA00380185_ERZ808029 | MGnify/ENA primary metagenome ERZ808029 (study PRJEB31490, sample SAMN06133404) | mouse gut metagenome | isolation source: M2_3 | host: mice | place: China: Chengdu | collected 2015-05 ... | reverse complement strand
CCCCAGAGAAAACTCCACATTTTCTAAATCTGCTCCAAGCAATTTCATATAGGTGGTATAGCAGTGTCTTGGCATATTCAACATTACAAAGATTGGAGTATATTCTCATTGTCGAATCTTGGAAACTATGGTACAATCCCATTAAGGAAAGTCAGAGAGCAAAGGCGGCTTACCCTCCACCATTGGAGGGGCTAACCCTCCAATCATCAGAAAGGAGGGCGATGCTAATGGTTACATATGCTGATTTATTTCAGTTCTGTATACTTTTAGTTGCTCTTGTTGGTCTGTGTTACACAGTCTTCAAGGGGAAAAAATAGCCGCCACTACCGCAATTAGTGACGGCTAATGTTGAAAAACATTAAGCTTCATTACATTTGGAGGGTAGGTCGCCTCTCTGGCTTTCCCCTTCTACTTTACTATAGCATATTTGACAGACCGTTGCAACCTTTCTTTTTGGTATTTCTGGTATTTTGGTATGTGCCCTCTTGCCTGTTAAACCTTTATACCGCTTCTTCTTCCTTTCTGACCTGTTCAGCCATTTCCGCTATCTTTGGGAGTAACAGCTTAACATAATCAGGCGTTAAGTCTGCCAGATACTCACCCCTTACCCCGTCTACTGTATGCCCCAGAGAAAACTCCACATTTTCTAAATCTGCTCCAAGCAATTTCATATAGGTGGTATAGCAGTGTCTTGGCATATGTAAGGTTAACTTTTTCTCAAATCCCCTTCTTTCTAAATACAGCCCCAGATTTCGGTTAAAGGCCCTCTTATCCACAATCTCACCGTTTTTGTCAATGATTGCAAGGGAGCCATTTCCCTTTTTATAAGCATTATCTCGCCAGCCATTTTCTACCTGTATTTCTTCCAGCTCTTTAAAACAGCCAAACACTTCCTGAATGGCGGGCGCATACCGTTCGGATTCTTCATTTTTTGTGTCTCCCAAAGTAAACCTTCTGTCAGTTCTATGTTTCTTTTCCACTTCTTCCAGTGCCTGATGGATATGAAGCATTCCCTTTTCAGGAAGCAAATCTGATTTTTCCAGCGCAAATATCTCCTGGCCCCTCATACCAGTCAACAGCAGTATCTTTACCACCAGATAATACCTCCGGTTCTCCTTTAATGCGTGGAGCACCGCCCCCATGTCCCCTATAGGGAGATACTTGGCGTTTTTATTCTTTCTTGCTGTCACAGGCATACTCACACCGTCAAGGAGTTCGTGCATTTCGTTGAGAGTGATCCATCCGCTGTTCTTACAAAACCTTATCGTCCTTGCATAACAGCCCTTTACCGCCTTCACCAGCTTTTCTGAAGCCAGTCCTCCGTCCTGGCCTTTGGCTGTATGGTTCAATAAGTATTGATAGTCAATCCCTTTCAGGTCGCCTATTTTTTTATTTCCAAGCCATTTTTTAATATGTTTTGCATAATAGACCTCTGACTCATAGGTCTTAAACTTGACTTCCTGCTTATGGAAAGCCAGGTATCCGTCTATCGCCTCATTGACGGTGTATTCACATTTGGCAGTCTCTTTTAATAAACTCTTTGGAAAGACTTCCTTTAATAATTCAATATTTTCCTCTTTCTTTCTCAATGCCAGCTTTTCATAAAACAATTCTGTCAAAAACTTTGTTCTTAAAGGAATGAGTGCCTCCTCGGATTTCCCAGTACAAGTCTTTCTTTTCTTTTTCCCATCTAAACTATCATAATAAAAACTGATTGCGTATCCATTAGGAATGCTCTCCCCATTTTTCCCCTTTCTGGTCACGGGATAAATGCTCCCTGTTGGATAGCGGTCTAATTCTTCCATAAGACCCATAGTCTCACCTGCTGTCAATCGTTCCTTTGCCATAAATATAATCCTCCTGTTTTGTATAGAAATTTTTAATCCGTGCTCTTTAAATCCTATCTATAGGATGACAGAAATTGCCCTCTGTGTCTGTAGAGGAAGTGACGGAAAATTCCCTCTTTCGATGTACATTATGCTGGTATCAGAGTATCCATTTGGCGCTTCCCTTTTCTCAATCTTATAAACACAATTTTAGCTCCTCATGATGAAATTAACCTGTATCACCCTGACCTGGACTTTTTTGCCGCCATACCCAAATGAGCGATTTTTTAGTTGGGTAGTCGTTTTTTTCCTGTCCAAACCACCAAAAATCACTCAAAATCACTACTTTGGCAAAAAAATAAGGCCATACCATAAAAATGATACAACCTTATCATACAATCGAAGCTCCTATTTTTGACACAGACGGCTACCCTTGCCTTGACCGAAATGCTCCATAGTCTTTCATCTTAGGGTTCCTCCCTGTCTGATAATTGGTATTTCTGGTATTTTTCAGACGCTTACCAATCGCCTTCAGATAATCCTCAACAGCCGCCCCTATTTTGTTTTCTAAGGAGAGATTGTTGAGAGCGTCATTCCTATGGTACTCCTGTATCCTTGCCATTATACGACCGCCCTTTACCATGTGGACTGTCTTATGAATTGAGGTAACATTAACAACCGTTACCACCGTTAACGCCCTATGTGCCGCATTGACAGCGATAGAACGGTCAACCAGTTCCTCAATAAACTGTTCCACAGCCTCCGCCACACTGAAAATATAAGTGGTATTTTCCGTGTATGTAGCTCTTGTGGATAACTCTATCATGGCAATACACCGCCCATCCGCCTTATTATAAAATTGAATAACAGGCCCATTTTGTTGGACGTGTACAAGGTTCAACTGTTTCCCCATAGTTACCTTTCCCCCTTTCTCATAAACTCTTTTTCACAAGCCAGATGGGAGAGTATCTCTACAACTGGCTTTAGGTTTTCTGGTGATAGTTCTTTTATATCTATGACTTTACCTACATTCGATATAATCTCATTCCCCATATCCCTGTTTACATCCTCAATCATTACCCTCAGTGGACAAGGGGACACACTATGACTCTCTATCCATGGAGTGATTCCAACATCGGACCAGCTGATCTTTTCCCTTTCGGGCAAAATGAAAAACCAGCAGAAGTCCTCCATAGCAAAAGCATAAAAACAAAATTTGGATTGCCGTTACAAAAAACATAGGAAGAGAGCTGGAAAATGGATAAAGGCCATTGGTGAAATAAAACACGCCAATGGAGATCATCAAAAGTAAGGCAGGTTTGACAATCATATCCCAGGCATCCCAGGTAAAGGAAACAATTCTCTTTAAGGACCACAGATGGAGAAGAGCCAGGAGTATTTCACTGATTAACATGCCCCACAAATAGGCGAGAATGCCAAACCAGGGGATGCCAAACAGCACGAAACCAATGCGAAGCAACAGAGCGGCAGTATTTTGGAGAAAGGTAGTGCGCGTCTTTCCAAGTCCATTTAAAATGCTTCCCATGGTGGTGGCCAGATATAAAAAGGGACAGAGCCATGCCAGAATCCGGATAAATCTTCCAGCGTCCGGGTCATGGAATACACTGACGCCAAGCTCTTCTCCAAACAAGGTAAAGATGCCGATACATAAGATTCCCATATAGAGGCTGTAGCGCAAAGACAGGGACATACTGGCAGCAATGCTGCCCTTTCTGCCTTCTGCTTGGTCTTTGGCAACGCTGGGGAGGAGAAGAACTGCCAGGGAATTGGTGATGGCGGAGGGGAAGAGGATAAAGGGCAGGGCCATTCCCGTCAGCACGCCGTAGACAGCAAAGGCCTGATCATTATTGAGTCCCGACATCTGTAAACGGCTGGGAATCCAGATGGCTTCCGCACTGGATAAAAGGTTGAGTACCAGCCGGTTTCCCATAAGAGGAAGGGCGAGAGTCATCAACGGACCAGCAGTGCCAGGAGCCAGAAAACCAGAAGCAATATCCTTTCTCTGAGGAGGAAAAAACAACAGGCAGAGAAGGGTAAACAGGGAGGAGGCGATTTCTCCAATTAGATGTCCATAAGCAGCCAGCATAACTGTGATGGTATGGCCGGATTTTATCCACGAGTCAGCAATGAAGAACACCAATGTCATGCGGAGAATTTGCTCCACAATTTGAGAAAAGGCAGGCACATGGGATTTTTGCATACCATAGTAATAACCGTTAATACAGGCGTGGAAGGCGGCAAAAGGCACAGAAATCCCCATAATTGGCATATAAGGGGTACAGCGGGGTTCCATTAAAATTACATTAGCAAGAAATTCTGCATGGCGGCAGATTAAAAATGCAAGAACAAAGGACATAGTCATGGAAATGACAGTGCCGGTGCGGAAGATGGAACGTCCTCTTGCGGTGTGAGAGGCAATGTGCTGGGACAGGGCAGTCTGAACAGAGCCGGCGCACAAGGCAAAGCAAATGCCAAAAATGGGATGAATCATGTTGTAAATGCCAAGTCCTTCTGCGCCGATGGTTCTGGATAAGAATATGCGGTAAAAGAAACCCAGGACACGACAGGCAAATCCAGTGCCAGTCAGAAGAATGGTTCCGGTAAGAAAGGCGCGTTTTTTAGGAGAAAGCTCGGATATGGATAACATGGCGGCTCCAAATGGGGAAATTATTACAGTATATGGAGGATTTTGGAGGATAGAACTGATGGAATCAAAGGTCATATGGATAAATCACTTGCTATTTGGGGCGGTTCTGGTATATAGTAGAGGAAGAACAAAAGAGGGACAGATATTTGGAGGGATGGGGAGTTTGTTGGGAGAACGGATTGAAAGCTATGAAAAGATAATGTCAGTTTATCGATTTTATCAAATGTGGAGGGAAGGAAACATTTTGTTTCCCAAAATGCCTTTGTTACAAAGGCAAAAAATACAAGAAAAGCTTTCGGAAATATTGGAAGCGATTTTACTTGGAATGGTTTTGCCGGCGGATTATGCATCTGAGCAGCAAAACGGAAGTCTTTTAGTGTTTGATGTCAGTGACCGGCTATACTATTTAATGGAATTTTTAGATGGAAATTATAGCGCCGGAAAGATGAACATTTATAAAAAAATTGGCGGGCATACTATAGAACAGCTGGAGAGGGAGTTTCCACGAGTAACTTCCCTAGTGTACGACTCACGGATTTCTCTTCAGATTATAGAATATACAACTCCTAAATATATGCATCTGCTGGCAGGGAATTATATAGATAAGTGGAGTTTTACCAGAGAGCAGGCGGTTCGCAGTGTGTTGTACGGAAAGCAGATGGAGATACCTTTAGCGGATTTAGCGGATTTGGTTCAGCGATATGGAGATTTTTGCAGCAAGCAGGAACTGAACTGTCAATATATGGTGTTGCGGATTCTTATGTATTTTTTTATTTGTGCCGGTGAGATCATAGAGACGCCAAAAAGCTGTATGGGACTCCCATATCTGCTCGAACAGACAGCAGAAGAGTTGGCTGTAAAAAGCATGTATAAGCCATGGTGGCATAATATGCTTAAAATGATGGAAGAGGCAACCAATATTCTTGCCAGGTTGGATCGAGATGGCAGATTAGGACTGGCGAGAGAACAGGGAAAAGAGATGCAGGCAAAGAGGCTTGGATATTTTTATAATGTAATCTGGCTGTGCAAGGATATGAGATGTGATGTCTTTAAGGGGATAGAACAGATTGAGACAGACCTAAAGCTGTGGAAGAAAATCTGCCAAGATGATGTGAATATTAAAAATATCACAGATCATTTTGATAAAATAATAGAAAGGCTGCAAAGGATATGTTGAATCAAATTAAAATTCAGGGATTGAAATGTTTTCAGGATGTAAAAGTGGATTTTTCTAATTTTACTTTGCTGGCAGGAAAAAATTCTACAGGGAAATCAACCGTAATCCAGGCAATTCTGGCGTTGTATCAGAACAGTGACCATTCACTGGCAGGCAGCTATATGAATATAGGGAGTGTTAGTGAGGTGAAAAATAAGATATGTGGAAGTAAGGAAATTATTTTAAAGGCAGAATACGAGGAGGGAGAAGAAACTTTTTGGTATGAAAAGTGCTTTACAGATGATCGGACAGAAAGCAAAAGAGGAACCAGATTTCCGGATGAGATACAGCTTTGTTATCTGACTGCAGACCGAATTGGTGTGGAGGATACTTACAAAAAGTCTTTTGACAGAGAGGAGCGAATTGGCGTCCGGTGCGAGTTTGCTTTTTATTACCTTGCAAAACACAAAGATGAGAGAATGAAGGAAGGCAGGTTTATTTTTGATCCTAAGACAAAACTGACTTTGGGAGGGCAGGTAGATTACTGGCTGGAACGGATTTTGGGATATCGTGTGACATCAGAAGAAATTTCGGGAACCGAATTGATTCGAGTAGCATACACAAATAAAGAAATAGGAAAAAATATCCGGCCTAAAAATGTGGGAACAGGAGTCAGCTATATTGCCGAGATCATCATTGCAGCACTTTCCTGTAAGAGAGGGGATATGTTGATTATTGAGAATCCGGAAATTCATCTTCATCCATCCGGACAGGCAGAACTGATAAGCTTTTTGATTTTTCTAGCCAGAGAGGGACTGCAGGTGGTGATGGAAACTCACAGTGATCACATATATCACGGAACAAGACGTTGTGTCAGCAGGGATTTTATTTCCAAAGACAAAGTAAAGATTTATTTTTTCCAACAGAATGAATTAAAACTTAGCCAGCCATTTGAGATTTTGCTGGATGAAAATGGTCATGTGAAAAATCCTCCAGATGGATTGTTTGACCAAATTGAGAAAGATTTGGATGTGATTTTGGGGTGGTGAAAGATGAATTTTATATTAAACGAAAGATCCCTTCATGGACAATTTGAAAGTGTGGAGGATTTTCTGAAAAGCCTGTCGGCAAATTTGAAATGTTTTGGGTTGGTGCGCCAACAGGCAGAGGGGAAGATACGAAAGCTGGCTGATTTTTATAAATGTCAGGTTACATCAGATATAATGTTAGGAGAACTAAAACAATATCCTCGAACTGATGAACTGTTAAGGATGAGAATCGCATTTGATAAAGAAATGAAAACAGAACCATATTGGGATCTGGCCCCAGTTCATAATTATGGGATACAGTACTGGATGAATGGGGAGGATGTGTCAGCTACAGCATTGGCAGAGGCAGCGGCCAGAGAAGAGGGATTATTATCGTTTGATTCAAAAATATACAAAGATCAAAAGCTAACCATTCAACAAAATGAGACAAAACATGAGGTGATTTCCGTCTATCATCCAAGATATTTGGTTGAGTGTTTTGAGAAGCAGATGGGATTAGGAAGGAATATTTGCCTGAAAGCCCGCTATGATGGAACCCGATTAGACTGTTCCGTGTTGGAGGAATCTTATGGAGCGGATATTTTGGAGAAGGAAGAATATCGTCAGCTTTTGGGAACTTTGGATAAATTTGTCAGGCATGATTCTTGGGAAACCATAGATTTGGATGATGGTCTGGAATATAAAAAATATACGCCTGCTTCTGAGGAAGAAGATTGGTTTCGAGGTGGGGAATATGGTGATCTTACCATTATGAAATTTCGCTTCAGTGGAAAAATGAGATGTTTTGGATATCGGAAAGGAGAACGATTCCGGCTTCTGCGAATTGAACGGGATCATAAAAAGAGCAACAAAGGTTAATTTTGACAAGGGAAAAGAAAAAGGGAAGGAAAGACATGTCAATAGGCGTTATAACAGATGTATTAGCAGTGGCAGTAGGGGGAATCCTGGGAATGATAGCCGGAAACCGGATGTCAAGAGAGTTTGCAGAGAAACTGAATCTTGTTTTTGGAGCGTGCGCTTTGGGCATGGGAATCGGCTCCGCGATTCTCATAAAAAATATGCCTGCGGTGATCCTCTCCTTAGTGGTAGGGTCTTCCATAGGAATTGTGATTCATTTGGGAGAGTGGATTCAAAAAGGCGGGGCCTTGATGCAAAAACCGATTGCAAAGCTTCTGGGCGGCAGTTGTGATGACAAGGATGGGCTTTCTAAAGAAGAATCTCTTTCTTTGCTGGTGACAGCGATTGTGCTGTTCTGCGCCGGAGGAACCGGAATCTATGGGTGTCTTGACGCAGGAATGACGGGGGACAATACGATTTTATTGTCAAAGGCGATTTTGGATTTGTTTACGGCAATGGTGTTTGCCTGCAGTCTGGGGGCAGTGGTGTCTCTGGTGGCAGTACCGCACCTTTGAACAGGAAGGCGGATATACTGATAATAGTAGGGAGTATTTTTTCATATTGAAATGATATGAATTAAATGGTATAATGGTAAAGAGACGATCCGGCGGGACAGATCGTGTGGAACGTCTTTCTATAAATGATGATTTGGAAAGGTGGATTTTTATAGATGAAAAAGATCATTTATCTGGATAACGCTGCGACGACCAGAACAAAACCAGAGGTTGTGGAGGCGATGCTTCCCTATTTTACAGAACATTATGGCAACCCTTCGTCTGTGTATGACTTTTCCGGACCAGCAAAGGAGGCTGTCAGTGAGGCAAGGCAGCTGATTGCAGATGCTATCGGCGCACAGGCCAGAGAGATTTATTTTACCGGCGGCGGAACCGAGGCAGATAACTGGGCCATCAAGGCGGCAGCAGACGCCTATAAAGAAAAGGGAAATCACATCATTACCAGCAAGATTGAACATCATGCAGTTTTGCATACTTGTGAATATCTGGAAAAACACGGATTTGAGGTGACATACCTGGATGTGGATGAGAATGGGGTGGTGAAACTGGAGGAGTTGAAAAAGGCAATCCGGCCAGAGACCATTCTGATTTCCATTATGTTTGCCAACAACGAGATTGGAACCATTCAGCCGATTGGGGAGATCGGAAAGATTGCCAAAGAACATGGGATATTGTTTCACACGGATGCAGTTCAGGCATTTGGCCACCTTCCGATTGATGTGAATGACCTTTCCATTGATATGATGAGTGCCAGCGGCCATAAGATCAACGGACCGAAAGGAATTGGATTTTTGTATATTCGTACTGGCGTGAAGATCCGCTCCTTTATCCATGGGGGAGCACAGGAGAGGAAGCGGCGGGCAGGAACGGAAAATGTGGTGGGAATCGTAGGTTTTGGCAAGGCGGTCCAGCTGGCTATGGCCACTATGGAGGAACGGGCCTGCCATGAACGGGAATTGCGGGACTATCTGATGGAACGGATTATGGAGGAAATTCCTTACACCCGCATTAACGGAGACCGGATCAACCGTCTTCCCAACAATGCCAATTTTGCTTTTCAGTTTATTGAGGGGGAATCCTTGTTGATTATGCTGGACAGCAAGGGAATCTGTGGTTCCAGCGGTTCTGCGTGTACTTCCGGTTCTCTGGACCCTTCCCACGTGCTGCTGGCCATTGGCCTGCCTCACGAGATTGCCCATGGTTCCCTGCGGTTGACGATGAGTGAGGAGAATACAAAGGAAGATATGGATTTTGTGGTGGAGAGCATAAAAGGAATTGTGGAGCGGTTACGGAATATGTCGCCTCTTTACGAAGATTTTATGAAGAAGAGTCAACAAATGATTTCAGTGTAATGGAAAAAATCAAACGCAACAAAAGGATGGAAGACAGGAGAGAATACTATGTATACAGAAAAAGTCATGGATCATTTTGAACACCCAAGAAATGTGGGAGAGATTGAGAATCCCAGCGGCATGGGAACCGTGGGAAACGCCAAGTGTGGCGATATTATGCGGATTTATCTGGATATTGATGATAACCAGGTGATTCGGGATGTGAAGTTTAAGACCTTTGGCTGCGGTGCGGCAGTGGCAACCAGCAGCATGGCAACCGAGCTGGTAAAGGGAAAGACCATTCAGGAAGCTATGGCTGTCACCAACCAGGCTGTGATGGAGGCTTTGGACGGACTGCCTCCGGTAAAAGTACACTGTTCTTTGCTGGCTGAAGAGGCGATTCATGCGGCGTTATGGGATTATGCTCAGAAGAATGGGATTCAGATTGAGGGATTGTCGCAGCCGAAAAGCGACATCAGCGAACATGACGAAGATGAGGAATATTGATGAGTAAGGTAGTAGTAGGCATGTCAGGCGGCGTCGATTCTTCGGTGGCCGCCTGGTTGTTAAAACAGCAGGGGCATGAAGTGATTGGCGTTACCATGCAGATCTGGCAGGATGAAGAGCAGGAGCTCGTGGAGGAAAAAGGAGGCTGCTGCGGTTTGCAGGCAGTGGAGGATGCCAGAAGAGTGGCGTGGCAGCTGGGGATTCCTTATTATGTAATGAATTTTAAAAAGGAATTTAAAACTCATGTGATGGATTATTTTACCGACGAATACATCAGAGGAAGAACGCCGAATCCCTGTATTGCCTGTAACCGGTATGTGAAATGGGAGGCTCTTTTGGAGAGAAGTTTGAAGATAGGGGCTGAATATATTGCCACAGGCCATTATGCCAAGATAGAGAAGTTGGAAAACGGACGTTTTGCCCTGAAAAAGTCAGCAGCATTTGGAAAAGATCAGACGTATGCTTTGTACAATCTTACCCAGGAGCAGCTGTCTTGCACTTTGATGCCAGCAGGTGCATATACAAAAGACCAGATTCGGCAGATGGCAAAAGACCAGGGACTTTTGGTGGCAGACAAGGCGGACAGTCAGGAAATTTGTTTTATTCCAGATCAGGATTATGCGGGATTTATCCGGCGGGAAAGAAGGCTGGAACCAGAGCCAGGGAATTTTGTGGATTTAAACGGGAAGGTTTTAGGACATCATAAGGGAATTATCCACTACACTGTGGGGCAGCGAAAGGGCTTGAATCTTTCTATGGGAAGGCCGGTATTTGTGGTGGAGATTCGTCCCAAGACCAATGAAGTGGTGATCGGAGAGGCAAATGACGTGTTTACGGACAGGCTGATTTGTGATAAACTGAACTGGATGGCAACGGATGGACTTCATGGAGAAGAACGGCAGGTTACGGTAAAGATTCGTTACAGTCATAAAGGGGCGCGGGGAGTGATTTGGGAAACAGGCCCAGATCAGGTGGAATGTCGTTTTTTGGAGCCAGTTCGGGCTGTGACTCCCGGTCAGGCTGCTGTGTTTTATGATGGGGATTATGTGATTGGGGGAGGAACCATCTGTTGACAAGCAAAAACAGGAGAAATCATAAGTTTGGGTGAGTTCTGGAAAGGCGGAACAAAAATCGAGTCTAAAAATGGAGGAAATGATGAATCATATGAAAAAATGGAAGAAAGCTTTGGCCCTGACCGGAGGAATGGCTGTGCTGACAGCAGTTTTGGCCGGGTGCCAGATGAAAAAATATGAAGAGATTCCTTTGCCGGAGACAACTGTAAAAAGCAGCTATGAGGCAGAGGGGGATACTATGGAGGAAGAGACCGAAAAAAAAGGAAGCTCGGTGGAAAGGGAGTCATTTGCAAATCCAGCGAACCAGTCCCATGAGGTGGAGAGCAGTCCAGTAAAGGCAGAGATTACAAAAGAGACAGCTCCTGCAATGGAAACCAGGGATGAGACGGTTTATGTAAATGCAACAAATGTAAACGTGCGGGTTTCTCCAAGCAGCACAGCTTCCTCCGTTGGAAAACTAAACCAGGGAGCAAAACTTCGGCGTACTGGATACAGTCAATCCTGGAGCCGGGTCATTTATCAGGACCGGGAATGTTATGTAGCGTCCCAGTATTTGACAGATCTTGCGCCAGCTCCCCAGGAAACGGCAGCTCCCTTGACGTCTTCTTCTCAAGGGGGAGAGATTGGTCTTAACGGTGATTGGAAATACGCAGGATATTCCAAAATCAATTCGGGAAAAGCGGTTCTCTATAAAGCGGAAGGAAACAACCGCAAGGGGAAAGTAGTCTGTGTAAATGCAGGTCACGGAACCACAGGAGGCTCCAGCGTAAAGACTCAGTGCCATCCAGACGGAACGCCAAAGGTAACAGGAGGAAGTACAGCAGCAGGAGCTACTACTGCCGCAGCCATCAGCAGTGGCATGACTTTTGCAGATGGAACCCAGGAGGCAAAAGTTACTCTAGCTCTTGCAAAGGTTTTGAAGGATAAGCTTTTGGCCAGAGGATTTGATGTGCTGATGATTCGGGAATCCGATGATGTTCAGTTAGATAATATTGCCCGGACGGTTCTTGCCAACAACATGGCAGATTGTCATATTGCCATCCATTACGATTCTACGTCTAAGGATAAAGGGGCATTTTATATGAGTGTTCCGAATGTGGCTTCTTATCGGGCTATGGAGCCGGTGGCATCCCACTGGCAGCAGCACCACGCTTTGGGAGACAACCTGATTGCCGGATTAAAAGGGGTTGGGGTGAAGATTTTTTCAGATGGGAAGATGGAGATGGATTTGACACAGACTTCCTATTCTACGGTTCCATCGGTGGATATTGAGGTGGGAGATAAGGCGTCGGATCACTCAGCTGCCGCTTTAGATAAGCTGGGAAATGGGCTGGCAGATGGGGTGGAGCTGTTTTTTGCCAACTAATGCAATGGCGTACTAGTATAACTCGATTTAAATAACCTTACATTTCGCTGGTCTGCTTTCCCGATAGCACAAAGGAAAAATGCTCAACGTAGCACCACTACGCCGACCCTTTTTCCTTTGTGTTATCGAAAAAGCATCCGCACCGAAAATGAAAGGTATTTAAATCGAGTCATACTAGAAGAGTTACTTAGAAGAATGATGGAATATAGGTCTGGATTTTCTTTGGATAAATGGTTTTATAAAACAAATAAGTGCTTTAAATTTTAAAGGGTTGGGAAATTATTTCAAAAATATGGAAAGCACCCATTTACAATTAGAACAAAATTTTGTATAATAATTTCGTTAGTTTTTAAAGAGGAATGTCATAGACAAGATTTGGAGAGTTATCGAAGTGGTCATAACGAGCTGCACTCGAAATGCAGTTGTCCTTTACTGGGCACGTGGGTTCGAATCCCACACTCTCCGCCAGAAATCTACGTCCACAAGCGGATTTGTCGCTTGTGGGCTTTTTTCATTCCGCCGTTTTTTTGGGGAGTAAATCCTCAGTTCTCTCCTAAAAATGGTTCGTTTTCGTGCAAAAAATGCCTTTATTCGAACTCTGCCCTATGTATTGGCGTATCTTCTGATATGATACGCCGTTTTCTTATGAGATTACTCCCAATGCCCCACAAACATATTCTGGTATAGTATTAATAACAGCCCGTGTAAACTGGTCTAATTGATATAAAGGCTCTCCATTATCATCTATATCCAAGTCAATCAAAAATGAATTTACATCATCTTCTTCAACCCTTATTATAATAATATTTTTTCTATCAAAAGTCCTGTTTATCACTTGAGTCGCCTTTCTCTTATGATTAAAAAAAATTAAAGATTCGGTTTGTTGATTACCTACATAAACATTATCGACACACGCTCGAAATATTAGTTAATAACGGAACAATGCCTGCTGAAACAACCAATACATCAAACCAGAATATGGGCACGTCAGATGCAAAGGAGAATTTTAACTATACTGCTTATGCTGACAAGTATGAAGATTTGAAAGCAGCTGTTTTTTACAAGGCTTTTTCCAAATTTGGAAAAAGCCCTATGAAATTGATCCTATTTCTGCTAAAATAGGAGAGGGAAAATTTTTGATAAAGGAGCAGGGGAAAAATGAGGATTTTATTGATTCGTCATGGAGACCCGGATTATGTCAATGATACACTGACCCAAAAGGGACATCGGGAGGCAGCGCTTCTGGCAGAGGCCGCCGATTTTTTGGAAGTGGGAGACTGCTATCAATCTCCCCTTGGCAGAGCCAAAGCCACGGCGGATTATACGCTGCAAAGATTGGGAAAAGAGGCGGTGACTCTGGACTGGCTTCAGGAATTTCCGGCAAAGGTAGATGTAAACCAGTCGGTTAAGCTGCAGAAGGCCTATCCGGATACCAGAAGAGAAGGGGAGAATTATGGGCTGCGGATTGCCTGGGACATGCTTCCTTCCTGTTGGGCAGAGAATCCGGAGTATTTGGACCTGGAAGGGTGGCGTCAGTCCCCGGTTGCCAAATGCAGTGATCTGGTTTCTGTGTATGATCAGGCAGTGGAGGGGTTGGACGAACTTTTAAGGCAGTATGGGTATGTGCGGGAAGGGCGGCATTACCGGGTAGCACAGGAGAATACGAAAACCGTTACTTTTTTCTGCCATTTTGGGATTACCTGTGTTCTGTTATCCCACTTGTGGAACGTGTCGCCGTTTGTCCTGTGGCATACCCTTGCACTGGCGCCAACTTCTGTGACTGAGGTAGTGACGGAAGAACGGGAGCAGGGGATTGCCTGTTTTCGGGGATTGCGTGTGGGAGATATTTCCCATTTGTACGCAGGAAAAGAAAAGGTGTCCTTTTCGGCCCGTTTCTGTGAAACTTACGGGAATAAGGAGCAGAGGCATTAAGGCAGAGAAATATTTTTCCATGTGGTAAATAATTGTACTACATGAATGGAAATATTAAAAAAACATAAACATAAACGGTTTGCAGATCTTATAAAAAGCAGTTATTTATAATGATAAATGAAGAAAAGAGAAAT